>WOR8_10000265_pt1 | contig 71695 bp, 79 predicted proteins | sample DeeMarSeWOR38_10_FD_19890 | JGI IMG/M metagenome (IMG submission 19890)
TTTTCAATGAGTTTTAAGTCCTTAAGGGATTTGATAAACTCCTCAATGAAAAAGGGAACCCCTTCGGTTTTCTCAAGAATCAATTCTTCAAGATCGCTTTTGATGTCTTTGCTTCCCAAAAGGTGAGTCACTATGGCAAGGCATTCCCGGTTGGAAAGACGGTTTAAGGTGATTTGACTGTGATAGGATTTTGCACCCCATGTATGGACGTACTCAGGCCGGTAGGTGAATATCAAAAATACCCTTGCCCCAGCTATGCTGTCCAACAAAGACTTAAAAACATCTTTTGAACTTTTGTCCATCCAGTGAAGATCTTCTATGGACATGATCAGAGGTCTGATCTGGGAAGCCTTAATAACAATTCGATTTAAGGCCTGAATGATTCGATCCTTCCTTCCCTCAGGACTTAAAGAAATCAAGTCGACACCGCTGTCCTTTACCCCCAAAAGCTCCAGAAAATATGGCAAAGTTGATGCTTCATCAGCATCTAGGACATTCAGGCCACGTTTGAGTTTTGCCTCGATCTGGCTGCCATCGTCGCCTGTCTTGATATCGAAATTTGCTTTCACAATATCGATTACCGGATGATAGGCTACGCCTCTGCTATAAGAGAGACATTTGCCTTCCTGAAAGATCACATCTTCATTAGCAACGGCCTTTCTAAACTCATAAAGAAGCCTGGATTTGCCAACCCCGGCCTCAGAAACAATCGAGAAGGCCTGACCTCGCCCAGCCTTGGAGCGTTCAAAACCGTCTAATAGCAACTCGAGTTCTCTCTCCCTGCCCACAAAAGGGGTTAGCCCTCGTTCAGCACTTACATCAAATCGCGTTCTTGAAGTGCTGGGTGCAATCACTCGATAGGCTTTCACAGCTTCCGCTTTGCCCTTGACCGGATATTCACCCAGAGCCTCAAATCGAAAAAGCCCTTCGGTGAGCTTAAAGGTATTCTCCGAAACATAAGTACTGCCCGGTACTGCCAATCCTTCTATGCGGGATGCAAGATTGACCGTGTCGCCCACGGCCTTGAACTCGACCCGAAGGTCATTGCCCAAGGTACCCAAAACTACCGGACCGGTATGGATACCGATACGCATTTTAAGGCGTGGTATATCTTGTTTCTCCACCTTCATTTTGTTGCTAAAACGGGTCATCTCCCGGTGAATGGCATAGGCAGATCGGATTGCTCGTTGGGGAGCGTCTTCTAGGGCAATGGGGGCACCAAAAAGAGCCATGATCCCGTCACCAGTGAACTCATTGACGGTGCCCTCATAATCGTGCACCTTGTGAATTAGGATCTCGTAGACCTGATCCATGACGTTGTAAGCCTCTTCCGGGTCAAGCCTTTCCGAGAGGGGGGTAAAACCTTCCATATCACAGAACATTACAGTGACTTGCTTTCGTTCGCCTTCAATTCTATCCCTCTGTGAAAGGATCTTCTCAGTAAGACCCTCGGGAAGGTAGCGTTGAATTTTTTTTAGCTTTTCATCAAAAGTTAGATCTTTGAGCGGAGCTTCGGAGGGAAGACTTAGTTTTTGACCGCATTTGGTGCAGCTCCAACTTGCAACCACACTTGAGGCAGAAGTTTGAACCTTCTGGATTATCAAACTGACACTTCGGGCATTGCATTTTTTTTGCTCTCCCGTGATGGTTATGCAGTTTGAACGATGTTGATGTGACGTTGGGTGGTGAAATTGAAATATCGTAAATATGGGTTTATGTCAATTATGCGGGTACACAACATGTTGCAGTTGCGTTTTGGAAAAGATTTTGCATATACATGGCCGGATTAGCAACTACCCGAGGTTTCAAAACAATTGCAGACAGCAAATATCAAAGGTATTCTATTTTCTGCTAATTACAAAAGGCAGAACACTCAGACCTACCCCGATCAAAATAATATAGACTGTGCCGTTTACGAAATAGGAATATCCCATGAGCGCTATGCCACAGATAACCATTAAGAGTTGTTGGCTCTTTTTTCCATAGGTCAAATAGCCTATCCCAATGACGCTGAAAATGACCATAGCAATAATACTTCCCTTTGTTGAACCATCCGCAAGGCGGTTTATAATTCCGACATCACCGGTTAGTTCTTTGGTCGTTGTCTGCAGGTCATTTTTCTTTGTTCTTTGCGCATTGACACTTGAATTTTCAACGATTGTCGATTTTTCGCTGGATTTGTACCGAGAAGAAATAAACCAGTAAGAGGCAAGCAACGCACCGGCGACTACCAGAATTATGACAAACACGGCAGTCCGTTTAGGGTGGGTGATCTTTGACGTCTGGGCTGATTCCATCAACTCTTTGAAAATAAGCCCGCAATACTCGCATTGTGGTGATTCTTCTTGTTGGAGATTACATCTTGGGCATTTTATCATTGTGCTAATTTCTTACAATTCCAGTTCAAAATTCAATTACGTGTTTATCTTAGCATTCCTGATGCAAGTTTGCAAAAAATGAGGGAGCCGTCTCTACGGTTGGAGCAGTTTACATATGGTTTGGCATTTAAATGTATCAGCGTTTCTTATTTTCTATTGGTGTTATAGACATCGTGATAATCACGACAATTGCCGGAAAGCCAAATATCAGCAGAAAACAAAAGGCAAAGCCATAGCCGGCCCTGCCTTTACCATTCACCCGATAAGAGATCACCTCGTAATAGGCACGAGGAATTTTTTAGGCATACTTGTGCCCTTTCTTATACTTTTCTCATAATATCAGCCTAATTGTACCTATAATGAGGGGTTAAAAATAACGACATCTTAGATCCCTAACCCAATCAAAATGCCAGAGTGCTTGCTTTTTCTTCTGCCTTGAGGTGCTCTTCCCATTTCTTACCCCACAGATCCGGAACCGTTTCTTCAACCTCTATGATCGATTCAAAAGAAATATTGAGGTCAATAAAAATCGATTTTAATGTACGTTCATCGGAAGCCAACCATTCACAATAGCGCACTCCCTTTTCTCTATTAAAAAAAGTCCGCACCCAGGTACATTTTTCGATTTTAGCGAGTTTTGCCCAGTTTTCTTCGACCTTTTCCCATGAAACATCGGGATCCTTGTGAACAACCATGTATTTTAACATTTTAGCCATGACAGATCCTCCTCAAGCGAGATGTTAATAAATTATTTCATTTTCTCACCGCGTCTGAAGCTATCACAATGTCTCCTGGCAGGAGGAATACAACGAAAAAAAAGACCATCGAATACTGAACTCGCACAGAGACTCCCAACAGAACGGAAAAACTCCTGTCAGGAGCGGCGTAGGCACATTTTTAAGGGCTTCTCCATCTCTCTTTTACCTAAACATCAGGTTAACTCTGATGAATACCAGTGGAGTTTCAGCAGGAACGGTGAATTAGATATTGAGAAGTCGCTCAGAAGGCGGATTAGAGCAGAAAGCAGAATTGATAATGAGAATGAACTTTCGGTACGAGATTGAACACATACAACGTATATTAATACTGACTTTTTTAATATGTTAAACGCTTCTAAATGTCAAGAAAAACTGATTTAATAGAAGATTCCCTCTTTTTGAGCTTCTTTTGGCATGAAAAGTTGCTATCGTTTTATACCCTACCATACTCGAACCATCGATGCGTTTCATCAATCAATTTCTCATGTTCAGATTTGAGACGATCATACATCCTTGCATTATCGATTGCGATACCTCCCATATCCGCCAGTCCAGAAATCAGCTCGTATTCATCATCTGAAAAATTTCGTTGCACTGACGTGTATATCCTAAGCACACCTATTATTTGGCCTTTTACTGTAATCGGAACCGATAGCAATGACGCAATGCCTTCCCTTTTGGCTTCTTCTGGATACTGGACCCTTGAATCATTCGATGTGTCGAGAATGAGTACTATTTGTCCGTCTAATGTTTCTGCTATACTTTTATCGGCATCCAAAGGACCTTTTTTTAAATAGGCCTCGCTCAGGCCGTAACTTGCGCTGACATCCAATTTATTTCGGCTCTTATCCAAGAGAAAAATTGTGCAGGCTTTGACATTAATTAATTTTACAATATTTTCAGTAATCAGTATTAAAACTTCTTTGAGATCCAAGCTAGAATTAATTACTTTACAAACATCTCTAAATATTTTGAAATATTGCAATTCTCTATTTTGCATACGATCCTCCTTTCCTCAGTAAAAAAAGCCAAGCCACCATCCGTAGGCAACTCGGCTCTTTTGTTTAAGACATGCTGCATTTCACCCATCCTCCCCTAGACGGGTTTTGCGTTGTCTTGTATTTATAGGATGTATTTATCCATAAAAATTTTTAATTAAATTGATAATATAAATATATAGGAAATATTCATGTTGGTCAATAATGAAAATATTGATAATAATAATTGATAGTTACGCATATGGCCATTTAGATTCCGGCGTTGATGGTTCGGTTTTGTTGGAATATCAAAGGCATGAGGCACTGCATTTTACAGGAACCAAAGACAATTTTTTTTGTTTTTTCGTCAATCCATTTTACCGTTACGTCAAGTGCAAAAGGAGCCATGACCTCAAGCTTAGCGAATTATTTGGCTGCGCTACTCTTGTACCCCAACTGATCGTAAACAAAATAGGGTAGGTTTTTATCTTATTGATTTAACATTCAATAATCAAGCTATTGACGAATTTTATAATTCATCCACAGCTAAGTTGTAAATGTCCAATTTAAATCCCATTTTGTTTACAGTCAATTGGGGTATTAATTATGCCTGTGAAGCTCCGAATCCCCCTACCAACCAAAAAAACAAAGCGAAAATGACGATCTGAACGATCCAGCCGATAAGACATACTCCGACGGCGCGCCACGTACTTTTATAATCAAGCGCCTGCCTGACGGCAATGACCATCGCCACCAGCATCCAGATGCCGATGATGAAATTGAGGATGGCCCCCAGCATGGGAATGATTGCCAAAACGCGCAGAACACCCGGAGAGCTGGAGAATCCAATGGTGCGCAGCAACTCCCCGTAATCTGCTTTTGTTTGTGGTTCGGGTAGCAGCCTGGTTCCAATAAAATATGTCAGAAACGCCCAGATAAACCATCCCAGCAGGGCAACTAGGGTTCCGAAAACAAGTCCCTTTATCCCTGTAGTGCCGATAGTTCCGACTCCTGCAGCAACACTGGAAAGAACGACCACTCCCATGGCCTGCCCCATGGCGCCCTTGTCCGCTTCGACCTCTTCATAGAGGGTCACATCCAGTTTTGCTGCCCGTATCATCCGATCTGTAAATGATGCCATGGTTACCTCCTTGTGCTATACGGATTAAAATCTCACGGATTGTATTCTAGGGTCTTTTTGCATGTTAACACCGCGATGTCAAAGCGAAAGACCGATTTGCTTGTCACAGAAAAACATACCGCTTGGACTAGGAAGCACAAGTTCCTTGTCATTTTAAAGGATTCGATCCCGTCTACAATAAGCGAAGCATCAGGGTTAGACTCGGAACGCAGGTACTCAACAGCAACGCGGCGAGTAATACGATCGAAGACGCAAGCGTGGCCGCCGTCACCGTAAGCATCCTGATTTTATTGTCCGAAATTGAGGCGACCGACAATCGTATACGGCGCATCCTCATGCAGCGCCAGGAGAACCCCTTCGCCTGGCGAAACTCCTGTTCCGGCAATGGCGGTAATGGTTACAAAGTGGGTGACAAGGATAATCAGTTCGCCTTCTGCCGACTGCTGCGAAATGAATTCATTCAACGCGTCGAGGTTCGGCTCTCGATCCTGGATCCACTCATAGAATGAATTCAAGGCCGCCAACTCCTGCACGGGTCCGAGGTCCATAAGCTTGGCCGTCTCGAGGCAGCGACACCACTGGCTGGAATACACTCGGGCCGATTTAATCCCGTTGGTGCGCAACCACACGCCGATGTTCCGAGCCTGGTCCCGGCCGGTATCGTCGAGGTTGCGCTGAGTCGAACAGTCGCCGATTTTGAAGTTGGGCGGATCGCCGTTTCCAGGTGCCAGCGCGTGACGAATCATTAGAATGTGCCCGCCGAATTTCAACCGGTCGATGAGCTCGGTCTGATCTGCTGAGACGCCAGCGGCTGCCAGGAAGATCAATACCGTCGGTATGACGGCAATAGACGAAAATGGACGCATGATAGCTCCCCCTTATTCCACATTTACATCTCTATTGGGCGAAAGACACTAGCGGATCAGTCGTCTCTTTATACGGTCACGACGATTTTGCCCATGTGTTGATTGGACTCCATGAAGCGATGGGCCTGAACGATTTCTTCCATCCGGAATGTCCGTGCGATAATCGGTTTCAATGCACCCGATGATAGGCCATCGTAGGTGAATTTCTTACCACGGGCCAGTTTTTCAGGATCTGCAACGATTTCGAACAAGGTGTAACCCCGGACGGTCAGGCCTTTTCCGATTGCTTCAAACAGGGGAAACGGTGTGGGAGCCAACGACAGCGCACCGTACTGAAAGATGATGGCTCGTTCCGAGGCGGCAGCGGCAAGTTTTTCCAGAAAAGGCCCGGCCACCGGATCGAAAATGATGGTAGCGCCTTTACCGCCGGTGATCTCCTTCACTCCGGCGGCCACATCTTCGTTGTCGGTTACAATGACGTGATCAGCTCCCGCCTCGAGAAGAAAGTTTTTTTTGCCGTCGCCGCGCGTCGTGGCCACAGCCTTGGCTCCAAACGATTTGACCATCTGAATGGCGGCAAGTCCGACGCTACTGCTGGCAGCTGTAATCAGCACGGTATCCTCTTTCTTCAATCGGCCGTATTCAACCAGCGCACCGAATGCGGTCATGTACTGCATCCAGATCGCAGCACCTTCGACCGCAGAGAGATTATCGGGATATCCGGCCACCGCATAGGCGGGAACCACGGCGCTTTCTCCATAGACACCGTACTTGCCGATAGAAAATGAAGGAATGGTGCTCACTCGGTCACCAATTTGAATGTCGCCGGCATCTGGTCCTACGGCGTCAACTATGCCGGCGGCTTCGTAGCCGAGTCTTGACGGAAATACCGGAGCTTCCAGATATTGTCCTTGCCGAAACATCACCTCGGCACGGTTGAGTCCGATGGCCTCCACCTTCAGGCGAACCTCCCCCGCACCGGGTTCGGAAAGCGGCACATCTTCCAATTTCAGCACGTCGGCGGCTCCTGTCTGATAAAAACGAACGATTTTTGGCATGCTATTTCTCCCAGATGAGTAAAATTTGGTAATCGATGTCAAACAAAAAAGTAAGTCCTTGCGCTAGGTTGTCAAACCCTGAGAAAAATGTATTTCAAGAGGGTGTACCTTTGCCGAAACGAATTAATTTTGTAGCCGCAAGGACAGCTTTTACCTGTGTATGAATACCCATACTCACATAACTGCCTGTAAAATCACTTTATCGGACTGGGCCCATTTCTCCGACATCATTTTTCGATCTTAAAATGCAGATAGAGTAGAATTTCATCCAGCCGATCTAGGATGTGTATACACCTTGACTTTGCTTCTTTTCATGGTTAGCTAACCTATATTGCATTCGCTGGATGAACTAGCTTAGACCCAGGGCCAGCAGGGAAAATCAATATGCCGTATCAGCTGCAGACGGCTGACGCCAAATCTACCCCAGTTGATGACTGGCCTATGTTATTGGCAACTATCAAATTTTTGAAGGTAAGAGATGAAGCAGGTAAACACGTTGGCTCCAGAATGGATTCACAGGGTTTTGATCAGAATGCAGTCTGGAAAGCGTGACCATGCCTTTTTTAGGGAGCTGCGATGAAGAAAATTACAACCGTACTGATTTTGCTCACCTTCGCCTGCTTAGCGTCAACTGCAGCGGCGATGAAGCAGTTTAAGACCAGCTATGCGTTGGTTATCGGTATCAATACATATGCTGATGCTAAGTGGCCTAGCCTTTCTTATGCGGTTAAGGATGCGCAGGGTATGGCCGATTTTTTGAAGCAGCAAGGCTTCAACGTTATTGAGTTGTTCAATGAACAGGCCACTCGAGCCGAAATCATATACGCCTTGGAAGATATCCTGGCGCCCAAAATTGGAACCGATGATCGCGTTCTTTTGTTTTTTGCCGGCCACGGCGCGACCCGAAATCTGGGTGGGACGGAATATGGTTACATCGTCCCGTATGATGGGAAACAAGGCTTTTCGTCATATATAGCCATGGATCAGCTCCGCACGCTGGCACTGAAAATGGAAAATGCCAAACACATTCTCTTTATCATGGATGCGTGTTATGGCGGATTACTGACAGGCATGCGGGGAAGTACGATCTCGGAAAATCACCCATCTTATTTGACGGAGATTCGATCACGCAAAGCACGCCAGGTTATCACGGCGGGCGGCGCAAATCAGCAAGTCGCTGATAAGGGACGCGGTCAGCACAGCGTTTTTACGGGTTATCTTTTAGATGCCTTGGCCAAGGGGCAGGCAGACCTGAACGGGGATGGTTATGTTACGTTTTCCGAGCTTAGCAGCTATATCTTGCCGGCTGCGTCGACTTCATTTCAAACGCCTGCTTGGTCAACTATGGCCGGACACGAAGCAGGTGAGTTCCTGTTTCAGGTTTCGTTTACGGGAACCAGACCCAGACCGAATCTCCCTCCCCCGGAACCGGGGCCGAAACGGAGTGCACCGTCTTATGAAAATGAGGTTACCAACGTCATCAGAGAGTACTTCGATGCCAACAATCAAACAGACGTGAACCGTCTGTTGACCTTGATGGCTCCTTCAGTGGATTATTATCGCGCGGGGAGTTATGGTCATGCGCAAATCAAAGAAGACAAGCTCAAGTTCTATGCGCGCTGGCCCCAGATTGCCTATACGCCGGTAGGAGAATTGGCTATCGATCGCAAGGGAGCCAACGAGGTTAGTGTTGGAGTTCAATACGATTTCTCGGTTCGCAACCCTGTCCAATGCAAGGGGCGACATGGCGCGGCGAGCATGAATCTCGGGCTTGTCAAATCCGGAAATCAATGGTTGATTGTTTCGATCAAGGAGAACATAGACACGAGAGACAAATTCAATCCCTGTTTGAATTGACGACCGCATCTTCCGTGGAAGCATGGAAATTGGTGCGCTCTTAATTTTTGCACCACAGCAATCACTGAGATACACATAATTTATGCTGAAAATTAAAATTATACCCTTCCGCTTAATGCTTCAAAGTGCGATGCTGTTGTCGGTTCTCGCTTTATGCGGGCCGGCAACAGGCCTCTCAACGAGCCCCGCTACCGCATCCAAACCGGTGATTGCGATTGACGTCGGGCATTCGCCAAACAACCCGGGAGCGACGAGTGCGTCTGGTATCGGTGAGTTTGTTTTTAACAAGAATATTGCCGCCTTGCTTCACAAAGCTCTCGAGGAAGAACATTTTGCTGATTCATTTATATTGGGAAACGGCACCTACGACCTCAACTTGCGAGACAGGACTCAGGTTGCGCAACAGCAAGGGGCCGATCTGCTGCTGTCAATCCATCATGATTCGGTGCAACCGCACTATCTCAAAAGTTACGAACAAGACGGGCGCAGGTTCAGATACTCAGACAAATTCAGCGGTTTCTCGCTCTTTTTTTCTGAGGATAACGGAGACCCACAAACGAGCCGGCGTCTTGCCGAAACCGTCGGTCAGAGTCTGATCGAAGCGGGATTTTGGCCCAGCCACCATCATGCTGAACCGATACCCGGCGAGAACCGCGAATTGGTCGATCCGCAACGGGGGATATATCGTTTTGATGAGTTGGTGATTCTGAGGACGGCACAGATTCCGGCGGTCCTGATTGAATGTGGCATTATCGTCAACCGTGCTGAGGAAAAACGCCTTCAAGATCCAGCCTCCCAAAGGAAATTCGTCGATGCAATTGTTGTGGGGTTGAAACGCTTTCTGTTGCAGCCGTGTGTCTCGCAGGTGTTTTAGCCTGCTGTTCAGCGAAGGGGGCCCAAATTTAGAATAGTAAAATTTGCGGATATCCGTGAAATATGGCTATTTTAAATCCTTTTTTGATTTTTACGGCTCCGGTTGGACAATCTGTCTGTCGTGGTTGGTTACAACGTAATGCCCCTCGCTTGTCAAATCGCTTTGGCTGGACGACGGGTTTTATCGACAAAAACGGTGCATAGTTATACCTTTCCAATGCCCGCTTCACCGAAGGATTGCTCCTACGTGGTCTTTTGTCAACGAACCTGTATCCGCATTTTCGAAGAGGCAGCGCAATGCATATTACCGCAGAGCACCAACGACTGATCGAATATCGCCAACGCAAAAGCAATTGGAAAAAATGGGGACCTTACCTCAGTGAGCGCTCCTGGGGCACCGTTCGAGAAGATTACAGTGCCAACGGCGATGCCTGGAGTTTTTTCCCTCACGATCATGCCCGCAGCAAAGCCTATCGCTGGGGGGAAGACGGGATTGCAGGAATATCGGATCGGTTTCAATATCTCTGTTTTGCTCTGGCGCTGTGGAACGGAAAAGATCCGATATTAAAAGAGCGCATGTTCGGACTGACCGGATCCGAAGGCAATCACGGCGAGGATGTCAAAGAATACTACTTCTACCTCGACAATACCCCGACACACAGCTACATGAAGATGCTGTATAAATATCCCCAGGCCGCCTACCCTTACGTCGATTTGGTGGCAGAAAACCGCCGTCGCGGACGAATGGATTTCGAATATGAACTGCTGGATACCGGTGTGTTTAACCACAATCGCTATTTCGACGTATTCGTTGAATATGCCAAGGCCGCTGAAGATGATATTTTAATTAAAATCACATCAGTCAACCGTGGGCCGGAAGCTGCCACCTGTCTTTTTCTGCCTACCCTCTGGTTTCGCAATACCTGGAGCTGGGGATATGAGAGGGGGCCGATGGGCGATGTCGCCGTCAAGCCGCAGCTCAAAGAGATCGAAGGTAAAGCGGGATCGATGACAGTTAAAGCCCAACATGCGACAGCCGGAACGTATTATCTGCATGCCGAGAATCCGCAGGATCTGCTTTTCACCGAAAATGAAACCAACACCGATCGTTTCCCGGCCATACCCGGCAGCCACGAGTTCTGCAAAGATGCCTTCCACCGCTATCTAATCCACGGCGAACGCCATGCAGTAAATCCAGCTCGGCAGGGAACCAAGGCGGCGATTGTTTACAAAGCAGACCTTGCACCGGGCAAAGCGACCGCGTTGCGGTTGCGGCTTTTCAATCAGGTGATCCGATCCGGATTTGAAGATTTCGAATCCATTATGGCAAAGCGCCGGGCAGAAGCCGATGAATTTTATGCGGCGATTCAGAATCCGAGGCTAAGCGCAGAGGAAAAGCAGGTGCAGCGGCAGGCGCTGGCCGGCATGCTGTGGACCAAACAGTTTTTTTACTATAACATCGAACAATGGCTTAACGGCGACTCGGCCATGCCGCCTGTTCCGGACGCCCGGCGCAATGGCCGCAATCATGGATGGGAGCATATCAACAATTTCGATATCATCTCCATGCCCGACAAATGGGAGTATCCTTGGTATGCAGCTTGGGATCTGGCATTTCATTGCCTCCCCCTCGCCCTGATCGATACCGATTTTGCCAAGCGACAGCTCGCGTTGATGGCGCGAGAATGGTACATGCATCCTAACGGGCAACTGCCTGCCTATGAGTGGAAATTTGGCGATGTCAATCCTCCGGTACACGCCTGGGCTGCCTGGCGTGTCTATAAGATTGACGCCAAGCAACAGGGCAGGGCTGACCATGCTTTCCTCGAAAGCATATTTCACAAACTGCTGCTGAACTTTACCTGGTGGGTCAACAAAAAGGATGAAGAAGAGCGCAATGTGTTCCAGGGCGGATTTCTGGGACTGGATAACATCAGTGTATTCGACCGCAGCGCACCGCTGCCCACAGGTGGTCACATTGATCAATCCGATGGGACGGCCTGGATGGGATTTTACTGTCTGGTCATGCTAAAAATCGCCTTGGAACTGTCCAAGCAAAACCCGGTATACCAAGACAGCGCCAGTAAATTTTTCGAACACTTCCTGCGCATCGCCCGGGCGATGACCGGGGATTACCGCCGGGGCATAAGCTTGTGGAATGAAGAAGATGGTTTCTTTTATGATGCACTGCATACGCCAGATGATAGGATCATTCCTCTTAAAGTACGTTCGCTGGTGGGTTTGATGCCGCTTTTAGCCGTTGAAACGCTTGAGGCCGATCTGATTGAGAGCCTGCCGGATTTTAAGCGGCGCATGAACTGGTTTTTTCAAAACCGCATTTATCTGAGAGATGGCGGCCATGTCGCTTGTGTGAAATCTCCGGGGAAACATTCGCGCCGCCTCCTGTCGATTGTCAATCGAGATCGCCTGATTCGGGTACTGCGACCCATGTTGGATGAAAACGAATTTCTTTCCGAATTTGGTATCCGATCAGTTTCCAAATACCATGAGGACCATCCCTATTCCTTCCATGCAGCTGGACAGGCGCATCCGATCAGTTACCAGCCGGCTGAATCTGAAAGCGGCCTATTTGGGGGCAATTCCAACTGGCGCGGACCGATCTGGTTTCCGATTAATTACTTGCTGATCGAATCCCTGCAGAAATTTAACCACTACTACGGCGATGAAATCAAAGTACAGTGCCCCGCCGGTTCCGGGCACATGATGAATTTGGGCGAGGTTGCCACCGACCTTTCGCAAAGATTGATCAACCTTTTTTTGGACAATGGCAACGGCAAAAGACCAATATACGGGGGACAGCACATTTTTCAAAACGATCCGCATTGGCAAGATTTAATACTTTTCCACGAATACTTCCATGGCGATAACGGTGCCGGACTCGGTGCCAGTCATCAGACCGGCTGGACCGGTTTGGTGGCCAAACTTATCCACCAATCCGGAGGATGGCGCGATGAAATGGAGTAAAACCTTTTAGGGAATTCCGTACTCTTTCAAACAAGTCACCTTACAATTCGGTAGAAAGGAGGAGATTGGATCATGTCACTATCAAGCCAAAAATTGTTGGAATTGTATCGCAAGATGCTGCTGGTTAGGGCTATGGAAGAGACCCATGCAAAGCTCTTACAGGAGGGTAAGATTCAGCTGATGGGTCACTTTGGAACCGGACAGGAGGCCGTAGCAGTCGGCGTCACAGGGCCGTTAAGGCAGGGGGATGTACTATTCGGAACCCACCGAGGTGTCGGTGAGTTTATCGGCAAGGGTATGACGCCCAAAGACATCTGGCTTGAATATTTGGGCAAAAAGTCCGGGCTATGCAAGGGGAAAGGTAGCCTGCATTTGTGTGACAAAAAGCTAAACATACCAGGGCTGGTTTCCAGCCTAGGTGCGGATTTCTCCATGGCTGTGGGAACGGCATTAGCTGCCAAAATGCGCAAAACAGACCAGGTTACCCTCTATTTTGTCGGTGAGGGAACCTGCAATCAAGCCGATGCCCATCCCTCGATGTGTATGGCCTCACTTTGGAAGCTTCCGGTGGTATTTGCCGTGTGTACCAACCAGTTTTGTGAACTCTCTTACATGTGCGATCACTATCCAACTGACGATGTGGCACCCCGGGCGGCCGGATATGGGATTCCTAATGAGGTCATCGATGGACAGGACATCGAGGTGACTTATGAAGCCGCCGAGAAGGCGGTCGAGCATGCTCGCAGCGGCAAAGGACCCTACCTCGTCGAGTACAAGACATTTCGTATGGCCACCCACTTTACGGGTGATCCGGGGCAATATGTCAATCCGAAGGATAAAGAGAAATGGGCCGAACGGGACCCCATTGATCTGTGCCGGAAAAAACTTCTGGAAGCCGGTGTTATCACTGCCGAAGAAGAGCAGAAGTTAAGATCCGAAGTCCAGGCCGAAGTGGATGAAGCTGTTCGTGAGGGATTTGCCGCAGCTGATCCCTCAGCAGACGATCTATTCGAAGACGTGTACAGCGGAAAGGGGGTGCTATAATGACGCGAACAATTAATTTTATGCAGGCAATTAATGAGGCCATGGCCGAAGAGATGCGCAATGATCCCACGGTCTTTGTCTTCGGTGAAGATGTGCGGGTGAGCCCCTTTGGCCAGACCGCAGGTCTGGTGGATGAATTCGGCGAGGAGCGCGTCTTGAACACGCCGATCGCGGAAAATGCAATTACCGGAGCGGCCATGGGCGCGGCCATGAACGGTATGCGACCAATTCTGGAATTGATGTTTTGCGATTTTAGCATGCTCGCCATGGACCAGATTTGTAATCATCTTGGTCAGTGGCGATACATCACCGGAGGACAGTACCAAATTCCTATTACCATACGCACCGCTGTGGGCGCGGGGCTTCGCATGGCCTATGGACATTCTCAGAGCCTTGAATCTCAATTTGTCCAAGCCCCCGGCCTTATACTGGTTGAACCTTCTACGCCTTACGACGCCAAAGGCCTGCTGAAATCTGCCATTCGAAGCGATGACCCCGTCGTCGTCTTCGAACATAAAAAATTGATATTCGGCGGTGTCGAAGGAGAAGTTCCCGATGGGGATTTTACCATTCCCTTCGGCGAGGCCGTGGTTCGAAAAGAAGGTAAAGATGCTACTGTGGTTGCCTTCGGATTTATGAATTACGAAGCATTGGCTGCAGCCCAGGAACTGCTTCAGGATAATATTGACATTGAAGTCATCGATCCGCGAACGATTGTGCCCCTCGATAAGGACACCATTTTCGAATCGTTGGAAAAAACAGGACGATTGATAATCGCGGAAGAGTGCCGTATCCGGGGAGGTCTCGGTGCCGAAATCGCAGCTTTGGCTTGCGGGGAGTATTTTTCCTTTCTGAACGCTCCCGTACAAAGAGTTGCAGCGCCCATGATTCCCATTCCAGGCAGCCCGATTCTGGAAGATCTCTACCTGCCCAACAAGGATTCTATCATTCGGGCAGTAAAGCGTGTGCTTTAATCGGAGACTCATGCGCCCGGGCTGGAGGGGCAAGGCAATTGCAGCCGACCCGGTGTTATCTGCGGAGGACGCCCGTTTTTAATGATATCAGAGATTCGAATTCCCAAACTGGGTATGACCCAGGCAAATATTAGCGTCGTGGAATTAACTAGAGCGAACGGCAGTGCGGTGAGGGCCGGAGAGACGGTAGCCGTCATCGAAACCGCCAAGGTGAGCTTCGAGCTGAAGTCACCGACTTCCGGCTTGATTTTTTATTTAAAAAAGGTCAAGGACAACGTTTCTATCGGGACGTTGCTGGCGGTTGTCACTGACAGTCAAGCAGCCTTCGACGATTTCTACAAGAGCCTCGCATCGGAAAAAGAAGAACACGCTTGTTCTCAATTTGAAGCTCCAGAAAACGAGGAAAAATGGGGTGTGCAAATTTCGTTCGATGATGAAGCACCGGTTCGATCGGTTGCATCTTCTCTCCGCCAACCTCTGCAGGTAGATATCGGTGACCGGAAAATTTTGAAACGCACACCCTTTGTTGGTATGCGGCGGACCATTGCGGAGAATTTGGTCGCGAGTTTGCAGACCGGAGCTCAACTTACCATTGTCTCAGAAGCGGATATGACTGAGTTGGCAGACTTTCGCAAGGAACTCCGCTTGGATTTCCCGGATACTCAAATTACGTTTGTAGATCTACTGGTCAAGATCTTGGCCTTTGTCCTGAAGGAATTTCCGGTTTTAAACTCATCTGTGGTTGGAGACGAAATCATCTGCTGGGACGAGTATCATATCGGCGTCGCCGTAGCCCTGGATGACGGTCTAGTGGTCCCGGTAGTCCGCAACGCGGATAAGAAAAGCCTGGTGGCCGTCAGCCGCGAGATAAAAAAGCTCTCTCGAAAAGCCCGACAAAAAGAGCTTAAACCCGAAACTTTTGAGGGTGGTACTTTTACGTTGAGCAGTGGTGGAAAGGTAGAGACGGAATTCATGACCCCGATCATCAATCCCCCTCAAAATGCCATCTTGGGTATTGGAAAAATCGGACCCAAACCGGCAGTCTATCAAGGGGAGCTCGCCATCCGAACCAGGGCCTACCTGTGTTTGACCCACGACCATCGCGTCATTGACGGTGTTCCCGCCTCCCAGTTTCTGGGGAGATTAAAGGACGTCATCGAACATCGGAAGCAATTTTCTAAAATTCTCAAGTGAGAAGTTGCCTTAAGAAAAACAGAAAGTGGATTAGAGGAGGCCGAATTTGAACTGCGTATCGTGCGATTTATTGGTTGTTGGAGCCGGACCTGGCGGCTACACAGCAGCCATTCGAGCGGCCCGGAAGGGTCTGAAAACTTACCTGGTTGAGCAGGAGTCGTTGGGGGGCACGTGTCTCAATCGGGGGTGCGTGCCGACTAAAGCGCTGCTAACTGACTCGCTGATGATAGCAGCGCTGCGAGGGTGTGACTTCATGAAAGGAGAGATGCAGGTTAGTTTAAAGCGGATCCGGAATCGCAAATCCGAGCTAGTAAGAAACTCCCGGGCTGGAATCGAAAATGTGTTAATCGAAAGCGGTGTGAGCATCATAGAAGGAAGGGCCGCTTTCATGAACCCTCGGACCATGACGGTGACCAAATCTGATGTAAAAGAAGAAATTACGGCCTCTAACATCATTATCGCCACCGGATCGAAGGCCAACTACGGCCCTGATCTTGCCGTTGACGGCCAGCATGTTTTGAACACCAATGATGCCCTGAACCTTGACAATATCCCCCGCCGTTTGGCAGTGGTGGGTGCAGGCAACCGGGGTGTGGAGTTTGCAAACCTTTACCACAACCTGGGAACCAAAGTTATTTTGATCGAAAAAGAAAAGCAGATTCTCCCTCGCATTCATTGGGACATTGCCAATCGGTATAAGAAAACCTTATCGGATCGCCACATTCACGTGCTCACCTGCACCATACTTTTGGAAATCCGATATGATAAAAACAACGGCGTTATTCTGACTTTGGAAGGCGAAAACGGTCGGGAAGAGATCAGGACAGACAAGGTCCTGCTGACCGGAACACGACAACCGGATTACTCCAATCTCAATTTGGAAGCAGCGGGTTTATCTGCTCATGATGGATATATAAGACATAGGCTTGGAATGGAGACATCCCAAAAAAGCATATATGTGGTGGGTGATGCTGCCGGCCCTCCCTACTTTGCCCATAAGGCCATTGCTCAGGGCCTAACGGCGGTGGATCATATCCGAGGGCTGGATATAAGCAATCGGGCTATGATGATACCCAACTGTATCTACGGCGATCCGGAAGTCGCCTGCATCGGAATGACGGAAGATGAAGCATTGGCGTCCGGCCGAAGGGTGAAGTTGGGAGAGTTTTACTTCATTGGAAACGGAAGGGCAGGAACCATGGGCAAAGAGGAAGGGGTTGTGCGGATCGTCTCGGATACCGAAACAGCAGACGTCCTTGGCGTTCACATGATCGGCCCCGGCGTTACGGAGCTTGTTTCCATCGCGTCTCTTGTTATGCACAACGGCATCGACGTTTCCGGAATCAAAAAAACGGTATTCCCCCATCCGGCTTTAGCTGAGGCTTTCTTTGAGGCTGCTCTTGCTTCGGATGCCGAGGCTATTCATATGCAAATTGAAAGTGAAGAATTGGAGCCGGACTAGTCGCTTCTTGTGCTTTTTTAATTTCGGAAATTGGAAATTTCCTGGCCAATAAAGGTCGAATTTCTTCGTTTTCAATGTAGTTCACCAGCTTTTCAAATTTCAAGATCATTTAAATATAATGTACGTAAATCTAACTCAACAATAGGTCCGGCGATAGCACCCGAAGTGACATACCGCCCACCTCGGCCCAGCAGATTGAGGTACATCGAAAAGCTGGTACCTCCGACAACATCGGCGACGACATTGATTTCTCCGCCAGGTGCGACCTCACGAATATGTCGTTCAAGATCTTTTTGGTTTCTATCAAAAACACCATCCGCCCCTAACTCTCGAATCCTATCCGAGTGTTGATATCCGTGTTGTTCATTCCACATGCGCCAACTTCGATTAGCACTTCACCGGTTTTTGGTTTCGGAACAGGTAAATCATCATGAACGACTAATTTATCCAATCCTCCATGCCCTGTAAGAACAACCGCTTTAATAAAACCCGCGAGAACCATTTCGCTTTCTCCTTTTACCATGCGTTTATTCACAAGTCTTGTTATTGCCTTCTCCGGGATTAACCATAAAGTAGACGCCGACAAATTATCAGGTTTCAAATGGATATCACAAGGGTTTTTAAAAGGACCCAATGATGTCACACTCGAAACCAAAAACCGAATAAGCGTGGCATAATTTCTCACGGTGGCCTGGCTATCATAAGTAAAATATGGTAATTCTGCATCGAAGCTTGGCTATAAGAACTGTTCTAAACGAGGTGGTAATGAAAACTTACAAGCAATGGTGGTCTGAAATTTGGATCTTCATGAACGATTCGCGCTTAGTTACAGGATTGCTGATCGTTGCCGCATTCGGCATACTGGCCTGGCTGGTAAATCTATTCGTCGATCGCGTCCTGTTTGCCCTCGCTCGGCGTTCGAAGTTTCATCTTGACGATGAAATTTTAAAAATCCTGCGCAGGCCGATCTGGGTGAGCATCCTGCTGACCGGCTGTCTTTTTGGCGTGGAATGGATTTCGCCCCAACCGCCGTTTGGATTTATTTTCCAAGCGGCAATAAAAAGCGCTCTGATTCTACTCTGGGCCCTGACGATCAATCGCACGCTCCTCCGTATTGCAGACGACTGGATTCGTCACTGGCGCAGCGTGCAACGGGAAGGAACTGAAATCATCAGCCTTGGAATTAATATAGCCCGCGTTTTGCTTTTGGCTGGCGCACTATTTCTTTTATTAGCTCTCTGGAAGATTAACATTACACCTCTGCTCGCATCGGCCGGAATAGCTGGTGTTGCTGTGGCTCTCGCGGCAAAGGAAACATTGTCGAATTTCTTCGGAGGGGTTAGTGTACTTCTTGATCAACCTTATAAGGTTGGCGATTATATCGTGTTGGACAGCGGCGAACGTGGTGAGGTAACTCAGGTCGGTCTGCGCAGCACGCGTATCATTACGCGCGACGATGTCCAGATATCCATCCCCAACTCCGTCATCACCAATACTAAAATTATTAATGAGAGTGCGCCTGAACCTCGTTTCCGGGTTCGTATCAAAATCGGCGTGGCCTATGGATCTGATGTGGACAAGTTAGAGGAGTTACTTTTGTCGCTGGCGCGTGAAAATGACCTCGTGTCACCCGAACCAAACCCCAGGGTAAGGTTTCGCCGCTTCGGTGATTCATCCCTAGATTTCGAATTGCTATGCTGGGCTCTCAGGCCCCATGACAAGGGGCGGCTCGTCCATGAACTCAACCGCAGTATCTATAAATCTCTAAATAGTGCCGGCATCGAAATTCCCTTTCCGCAAAGAGATGTACACCTCTACTCGAAAAACGATATTTCGGAACGATCTTAATGAGCTCCTGAGATTAATAGCTGAATCTTGCATGAAAATTGATGAGAAGCTGAAAAGCCGCAAACTGGCATCGGAGGTAGTTTACTATCCGAATTTATTCACCTTCTTCTTCAATGCTGTTTTCTAAAAGCTTTTTGACCAGAGCCACAAGCTCAGCATTCGAGAAAGGTTTCGTGATATATGCGTCCCCACCGAGTGCTAGACCCTTGGCGATTTCAACCTCACTTCGTCTGGCAGTTAAAAAAACGATTTTGACGTCTCGATAATCGGGATTTAAACGCACAATTTCGCACACCTCATAACCGTCGATTCCGGGAAGCATGATGTCCAGCAACACGAGATCCGGTTTGTATTGATAAATCAGATCCAAGGCGTCCTCGCCCCTTTGGGCGGTCATGATATTGTAGCCTTGCTGCTCCATCAGAAACTGAAGGGGCACCACAACGCCCGGCTCATCATCCACTATGAGTATTTCTTTAGGCATCAAGAGTTGCTTTCGTTTTATGCCAAAGAATCAGCGCTACTCGGGGAAAACTTAACCGTCAAGTCGCCAAAATTCTTGGGATACGATTATATATAAAATTTCCGGATCAATAACCGATAAAAAGGCCGCCGCGGTTTTGAGGTCATTTTTATTTCTACGCATTGCCTAGTACTGCATATTAAACCATTGAGTCTGTCAAGGAAGGTAGTCTTCACGCACAGGTGAGAAAACCTCCACCACCACCGAATCCTCAAGTGCTTCCGCAGAATGCTCTACATTTCCGGATATGTTCCAGCTGTCGCCGGTTTCGGCATCGAACATTTGATCGTTAACGTTGAACCGAAGCTTTCCGGAAATCATGATTCCGGTCTGCTCATGAGGATGGGCATGAGACGGAATCTTGGCTCCTTTTGCGATTCGAAATTCGCTCATCAATGTCTTTTCACCGTGCACCAGGGTTTTCAAACGAACACCTTCCAACAGTTGCCGATACTCTCCGGTATCCTTTTTTCGAAACATGTCTTGATTCCTTTCAAGGTTGGCTTAACGGATTAAATGATGATTCGACAGAACCCCCACAATAGGTTTTCAATGATAGCTCACCTATTGCATGAAATGTATTATCCATTTTTTGTCACTGCTCGCGGCAGCAATTTCGAATGTGCACTTATACGCGGGATGGAAGAAAAGAGCATTTTGATGATTGAACCATCGCTCTTTATGACGGAGTGTAACCGGCGTCTGGGTAGTATATTCATCTACAGGTTCATTAAAAGGGGTTTCGCATTTATGTCGTTTAATTAATATTTTTTCATCATCAGGGTTATCATTTTGAATTATCAATAGAATTGACTTTCTTTCCCTGTAATCTATACTAAAATTTTTATTGTCGTATTCATTCATGTATGACTTAATGTCATAAAACAGGCGTTTTAATCCATCGGATTTGTTATAGAAAACATACTGCGGCGGGATTTGTATGCTCACCATGAATTTATTTTCGAGAATACTATCCAAGCCTTCAATACCGACTGATTCACAATTTGGATAATCCGTACCATTGAGACAAACTTGCGACCGATCTACCAAGCAAACCTTGATATTTAATATGTCGTCATGGTCCAACGAATCGTCTTGTCCAACGCCGGCGGCAGGCAAGATGAGAAGAATGAATACGATTATAGGTGATTTCAACTTTTGCATAACACACAGCCCAAGCTTTTTCGTCACCATTTTATCCGCTTGTGGATAAAACCACTAAAATTTAATACACTGGCGATTGGGATGCTCCCGCAACCAAGTTTTCATAACGTCATGGTAACGCCATCGTATTTGTGAAGTTAGATAGCCTATATCTGTCACAAGTACAGAACGGTGTCAAACCTCAAACATAAAATTAACAATATTCAGAAAATCGTAGAGATTCCGAACTATACGTTTAGGCGCGGCGTAATCGTGGCGGCAAAATAAAAACCCGTCGTAATCCCTCTTTGAGCGATATCGCCTCCTCCGGGCAAAACCGGGAGCAAACTCCGCATCCAAGGCAAGCACGTTCATCCCGCTGTGCCAACCCCTCTTCATTCAGAGCAATGGCATCCGTGGGGCACCACTCCAGGCAGATGCCGCAGCCTGTGCAGGCGTCTGGGTCGATCACGGAAAGATGGTAAGTAGAATTGATCAGCGGTAAAGTACCGGCACGCCAAAGCCCCATGGTATCACAACAATCCTTGCAGCAGTTACAGATGCTCGTCTCCGGGCTGGATTCCCTGGAGCCTGGGTGAAAGGCCTTATGGATCAGCCCGGCCTGTTCGGCCTCTTTCATAATTTTGAGGGCCTCCGCCTTTGTGACCTTTTTTGCAAATCCCTGCCCGCTGGTATGACGTGCAGATTTTCCAAAAGTGAAACAGTTGAATGTGGGAGCATCGGTACGGCAGTCGTCTCCAAGCAGACTTCGGCGCTGACGGCAAAAGCAATATCCAACAGCAATGTCGTCAAACTTGTTGATAATCTCTTCGACCGTCTGACTCGGAAGAATGAATTCCTCGGAAACATCTAGAGTCTTATCAACCGGGATTATATTAATCGGCTTTCCGTCCTCCGTTTCTCTGGTAGGTACGGTTCGGTCCACAGGGGGGGCAGCTTCAAACAGGGGTGAAAGTGTATCGTATCGGTCTTGGGTCTGTTCCCGGAGCTCATCCAGCAGCTTTTCGAACAACCTGGCAAGCCTTATTTCCTCCTCACTTCCCTGCAGTTCAACCATAAATTTGTACTCCATCACACCCACCAGCACGAGCGGCAGAAGTCTGTAAATCATGATACCGGCGGAACTCGGCTGATTGAAAATGAGCCCCTTCTTAGCCAGGCTTGCGGTAAGTTGCTCGATTTTCTTCTTCGACATTCCACTCGAATCCACGAGTTGATCCATGGTTTGCGAAGGCGTTTCGCGGAACGCATATATCAAATCGAGTTCTTCTTCGTTGTCCCCCACAACGGCAACTATAATGGCAATTGCGGTGTCACTTACCGGAAATTGAACCATACCTTGTTTACAAATTACGCCTGCTGCTCTTTTATACTTTTCCTCCATTGTGATTTGCGTCATAATATCCTCCCCTTGCAGCTTTTTGTTCTCTAGAATTATATACATACTATCTGATGATCTCAATCCCTGGGTCCATCATTGCCAACACCTTTCTTCTCCCGGGGCTTTGATAGGACGCTTCCGACTTCCGGTAATATATCCTGAAAGGCCACGCCGTAAATCTCCCAGACCGTTACAAAGAGCGCCGCCACGATTGGTCCGATGATCATCCCCATGAGACCGAACATAAAGATGCCGCCTAGGGTGCCGAAAAAGATCATCAATTCGTGCATCTGGGTATCCTTTCCGACGAGGATGGGGCGCAGCAGATTGTCAATACTGCCGACAGCTAAAGCACAAAACAGCGCCAATCCGATGGCTTTTAGAAAGTCACCCGCAGCCGCCAAAATGATGACCGCCGGTACCCAAACCAGAGCGGTGCCGATGCCGGGAATGATCGAAAGCACGGCCATTATAGTTCCCCAAAAAACAGCACTGGGAATTCCCACCGCCCAAAAGGCGAGTCCGGCCAGACCGCCCTGCAATATGCCGATAATAGCCGTTCCCTTCAGGGTAGCGCGAGTGACCGACGTGAACTTATCCAGCATTCGACGCTCGTCATCGTCATGAAGGGGCAAATAGTAAAGAATTTTTTCCAGGAGTCTATCGCCGTCCTTCAAGAAAAAGAACATGGTATACAGCAATGCAAATACCATAAAGAGAAAGTTTACAGCACCAAGAGTTGCCGATGAGATGCTGGCGATTAAAAATTTGCTGACGCCTCCGATCATTTCTCCGACTTTGCGCCCGATCAGTTCTTTGTAAGGTGCGATCTTGTCGTAGAAAGGAATGGAGCTTAGCGTTTTGGAAAAAGCCCCCGGTTGAGAAATTTGCTCTTGGACCCATGGCCTGACGGTTTGGCCGACCTCAATGGCCTGGGCGGTGATAATTCCCATGAGCACGCTGAGTGGCAGCAAGATAACTATCACGATGAATAGCAACGTCGTGAGCGAAGCTAGGGAACGACGCCCCCGGAACCACCGCTCCAAGCGTCTGTAAAGAGGAAACGCAAGGGCTGAGAAGATGCCGGCCGTGAATATCGCCATCAAAAAGGTTCGAATCATGGACAGGAATATTGCAGAAATAAATATGACTAACAGAATGAGAACGAACTTATTGACGGTATCGCGATTCATGATTTGGATAGCCTCGATTCAAACAAATTAACAAGACCCCTTTATCAGAGGATCCTGTCAAAGATAGTCTATGGTACCGGTTCTTGGATCCGACGACACACAGTATAACAATCATGGCTGTTAAAACATTATCGCCGTTAAAAGTCAATTTTGAAAAAGTTGACTCTATTCGAAAAAAGCATCATATTAATAAAACCCAAGAAACGTGATATTGCACATGGATCAGCCTCATTTGGTTTCAATTATGCGCTTGCCGCGAAGCGGCAGTCCGAAGATATTAAAATTGATGGTTTTAGCTTGTTCAGCAGGGAGACGGTCTTATGAAAAAAGAAAGCCTACTGGGTGGCAAAAAAATCTTGCTGGTTGATGATGAGCCGGATGTACTGGACTCTTTGGAGGATCTATTGCAGATGTGCGACGTGGTAAAAGCGTCCAACTTCAAAGCCGCTAAAGATTATCTGGAAAACCAGCAATTTGATATGGCTATTTTAGATATAATGGGAGTAGAAGGCTATGAATTGCTGGAAATTGCCACCGATCGGAATATCATTGCCGTCATGCTAACCGCCCATGCACTAAGCCCTGATAATGTTGTAAAATCATACAAAGAAGGTGCTGCGTCCTATTTGCCGAAAGAAAAAATGGTCGACATCGAATCATTTCTTGAAGACATCCTACGCGCCAAGGAAGAAGGCAAAAACCCCTGGACCAAATGGTACGGGAGGATGGCGTTATTTTTTGAAAAAAAATTCGGTCCGGAGTGGCAAAAATCCGACAAAGACTTCTGGGAGAAATTTCCCTTTTATTGATGCAAAAAAGAACCCAACGTTGCAGAAGCCGGAGGGTAAACAACATGGCAAAATCGATTCCATCCTTCGAAGTCACCAATGGGGATATCCTAAAATTATTGGTTTTGCTATGATATGGGTCATAAATACGAACCATTAGCTATCCTTTGCCATGTTGTTTATGCAACCATGGGGTAGATTCTGCGCTCATGCAGCTCACGCTTTCTGTATGATCTCGTTTTTCTTCCTCCATACGTCCATGCATACGATCTGATTGATAATGTTGCTAATCGCGTAAGTTTAGATTATCATAACCATCACCTCTGATACGCGTTTCAGCAAGCAACTCTAATCAAAAGGACACCCGAATATTGACTGATAGTTGGGATTTAAGAAAAATGGCGGATTCTGGAGTCTTGCCGGAATCGATTGTCTCGCCTGTAGACGGAGCGGAAATGGTGCTGGTGCCTGAGGGTGAATTTACCATGGGTATCACCCAGGAAGAGCTCTATCAGATTTTCATCTTGGATAATCGGGAAAATCCCGTGTTTGCAACCGAAGCCCCCGCGTGCAACGTCTATTTGCAGGCATTTTACATTGACCGGTATCCCGTCACCAACTATCAATATCGCAAATTCATTCAGAGCACCGGTCATCGAGAACCGATTTTATTCAATCATCCCAGCTGGGCGCGACCCATGCAACCGGTTGTCTTTGTGGGGTGGGAAGATGCTCGGGCTTACGCCAAGTGGGCCGGAAAATCTCTACCGACCGAACCCCAGTGGGAAAAAGCGGGAAGGGGAAAAGATGGCCGTTGGTGGTCGTGGGGTCACGAATTTCTGCCGAAAAGGTGCAATTCCAGAGAATACGATCTTCACTATACCTCTGAAATCGGTATTTTCGACGAAGGCATAAGCCCCTATGGCTGTTATGACATGTGCGGCAATGTCTGGGAGATGTGTGAAGGCAAATGGCTCGATAATAGTCTTCCGATGCGCGGTGGGTGTTTTTTAGGCACGGCAACCTTTGTCAGAATCACATGCCGGTGGACTCCCGAAGATCCTGTCGACGGTGCTCACTGGCTCGGATTTCGCTGTGTAAAAGAGATACCCGTTCCCATATGAAAAAGGGACAGCCTATGAGTTCTTTTCTTTCAAAGCTGCGAGGATCTTCTCGGGAGTTATCGGAAGCTCCATAAAGTCAATGCCGATAGCATCATAAATGGCATTCACTATAGCCGGCGCCGGAGATAGTTGAGTGCCTTCTCCGGCCTCTTTGGCCCCATACGGCCCAATAGGATCGTTGGTTTCGACCTCAATCGCTTCTATTTCCGGCATTTCTAAAAATGTGGGAAAGCCGTAGTCAAGCAATGAAGGATTCATAACCTGTCCCTTTTCTACGATCACATCTTCATACAGAGCCTGTCCCATACCACCTACAACTGAGCCTTCGAGTTGACCCTCCACAAGCATTGGATTAATGGGCCTGCCGCAATCATGGGCCGTCACCATCTTCAAAAGCTTAACTTTGCCGGTCTTAAGATTCACCTCAACCTCGGCAGCCTGGGTCATGAAGGAATAATTTGGAGCAAAGTTACCATGTTCTTTAAACAGCGTGGTCGGCTCGGAGGCGGGTGCCATCCAAGACCCTCTGCCCACTATGGGCATGGGAAGATCCGCGTATTGATACGCTTTCAGGGCTTCCGGCAGGGTTAGTCCCGTTTCCGGAGAACCCTTGACAAAAATTTTCCGATCCTTGGCCACCAGATCGGCCACATTGGCTTCCAGTTTTTCAGCGACAAATTCAAATATCTTATTCTTGGCGGAAATCGCTGCCAATCTGGCTGCATTTCCGGCTCTGACCGTGACACCGCTGCCAAAAGTGCCGGGGTCTAAAGGGGTAATCCCGGTATCAGCAGCCGTTATTCGAATATCTTCGATGCGCACACCAAGTTCTTCGGCTACGATCTGACTGATCACGGTTTCGGCGCCCTGCCCGATGTCAGCCGCGCCCGAGAGCACATTAACGGCTCCATCCCTTCCGAGCTGGACCACCGCCCCGGAACTTATATGGCTCATGTTGCTGACCCCACTTGGGAAGGATGCCCCGGCCAAGCCAACCCCCCTGCCGACAGGTAACTTCCCGCGCTTTTCCTTCCACCCGATGGCCTCGGCTGCTTTCACCACTGAATCGGAAAATCCGCAGGTATTGATAACGAAACCGGCTGGATGAGGTTCCCCGGCATGAATACTATTTTTAATTCGGATCTGAGCCGGGTCAACACCGATACGATCAGCAATCATGTCCAGCTGTCGTTCCACCGCAAAACGTGCCTGGGGAATACCGTGGCCCCGCATGGCTCCGCCCACAGGTTTGTTGGTATAAATATGGGCGCCTTCATAGATAAGATTCGGCACGCGGTAGGGAATCATGAGAAAAAAACATGACAGGGCAATCATCGTGGGTGCGGTGCTGTTGTATGCACCGCCATCCGCATGGGCTTTAAAACTTTGTGCCAGGATCGTACCGTCCTTCTTCACGCCGGTTTTGACGGTGATATACATGGGATGTCTCTGTCGGGTGGAAATGAAGACTTCTTCGCGCTCGTAGACGAATTTTACCGGCTTGCCGAGATGCATCGCAAACCAGGCCGCACAGAAATCTTTGGCAAATAAGTCAATCTTCTGACCGAATCCACCGCCCACCTTGGGTTTAATAACCCGTATCTTGCTTTCCGGTTTTTGCAGTGTATTTGATAAATTTCTTCTCAGAAAAAAAGGTATCTGAGTCGATGACCAGATGGTGATTTCACCGTTGAGCGGGTCAAACTGGGCTAGGGCGGCATGGGGTTCGAGAGGCGCATGATTGACCGCTTGAGAGTAAAATGTATCCTCAAAAACAGCATCGCATTCAGCAAAAGCCTTTTCAACATCTCCGAATTCCTTTTTGATGAAAAAAGATGTATTGTTCTTGGTGCCAGCATGAATAACAGGGGCACCATCCTTTTTCGCCTCCAGGGGATCAAATACGGCCGGTAGTTCTTCATAGTCCACCGAGATAAGCTCCAGGGCTTCCTCGGCAATGTCAGGGTCAATGGCACAGACGGCCGCAACATCATCTCCGATGTAGCGCACTTTATCCCTGGCCAGCGCATACTCATCTTTGGCCATGGGTACAATACCGTATTGCCGATCCGGAATATCCTGACCGGTCACCACACCCTTGACACCCGGTAGTTTCTCCGCTCTGGACGTGTCGATATTAAGAATGTTTGCATGCGCAAAGGGGCTTCGCAATATCTTCCCATGGAGCATTCCCGGTAGGAAAAGATCATCCGTAAATAAAGCGGCTCCTTTAACTTTCAGGGCTGCATCCAGCATGGGCACGCGGGTCCCGACAACATTTAAAGCGTTTTCCATCTATACCTCCTATTTCGGACAGGCCGAAATTGACTATTGTCTATTGAAAATTGAAAATTTAATTTACAAAAATAATATCTAAGTGCCTAGCTGGATTCTCCCGGCTCGCTGACACTCATCACGGCTTCAAGGATTTTTTTGTATCCTGTACAGCGGCAGAGATTTCCGGCCATCTTTTTTTTAACTACGGCCTCCGTCGGGTGCGCGTCTTCATTGAGGATCGCTTCGGCGGTCAATATCATCCCCGGCGTGCAGAAACCACATTGAAGCCCGCCCTTCTCGACAAAGGCACGCTGCAGTGGATGCAGATCACCACCTGCGGCCAAGCCTTCTATGGTTATTATTTCTTTTCCCGTCGCATCGACCGCCAGCATTAAGCAAGACAGATATGCCTCTCCGTCAATAAGAACCGTACAGGCTCCGCAGGCTCCCAGATCGCAACCCCGTTTGGTTCCGATTAATCCCAGTTTCTCTCTCAATACCTCCAACAGGGTGTTGTTCGGAGCAACCAGTAATTCGTAGGTATCACCGTTGATTTTAAGTTCTATCGCTCGTTTCATGAGTTTAATCCCCTTAGGGCATTCTCCGCACTGCAGCGGAAGAGCAATCCCATTAACTTGCGTTTATAGGAAGCAGAATAAATCGATGTTTTAACCGGTTTGGCCGCTTTGGTCGCCAGCTCACCAGCTTCGTTGATGATCTCGGCCTTGAGTTTTTTCCCCTGTAAAAGGGTTTCGATATGGTGACCTCGCAAGGGTTTTCGATCAACCGCCGTAAACGCAACCCGGTATTCGTTTTTCTCGGTGGATGCCCAGAAGGCAGCTCCCACAATCGGAAAATCAATACTTTCGCGATTCGCAAATTTAATATAACTTAGCACCCCTTGGGCTGAATTCCCGGGAATAACAATTTCAGTCAGCATATCAGCGTCATCCAAGTTAAGGGGTGCTTTGCCGTTACCGGTGAATAATTGGTGAATGGGTACCTCTGCGACTTGCCCGGCACCTGCCAATTTAACTTTGGCATTCGCCACCAGAAGCGCAGGCGCCAAATCACCGCAATAGGTCGAATAACAGATTTCTTTTTTGTTGACCACATAACACATCTCACCCCCCGCTTTAAAACATGTCGGCCGGGAACTGCGCCAACGTAAGGATTGGTTAAAGTATTTGCATCGGTTCTGCTGGCATATATTTCCACCAATTGTTCCCATGACCTGATGATGATACGACCCCACAGAGGAAGCAGCCTGGGCCAAACCCGGCAAGCTGTTTTTTATCACGGAGGTCATGCAAATACGGTTGAGGGGAGTCAGCGCCCCGATGCGAATGTCTCCTTTGTCCTGGCGAATATAGTCCAGGTCGGCTATCCGTTTGATGTTGACAATAACAGGAGGACACTCAACCCGGTGTTTCATATTAACTAAAAGATCGGTGCCACCTGCCAGGATTCTCGCTGCCGGTTCATTGCGCAGGATGGAAACGGCCTCGTTTATATCATTTGGCTCAAAATATTCAAATTTTGGTAATCTCACCGCTGTCCCCCTATTGATGGGCGTTTGAAGATTGAAGGATTACTTTTTGTTTCATATCATGAAATATGCTATAGGGTTCGCATATTAAACCAAATATTCACAATAGGAAACAATTAAATCCGATTTAGGATATTTGAGGGTATAAAGGTTCAGAAAGTCCGGGTTTTGGGTTCTGCGTTCAGGGGTTCAAAGGTTGAAGTCATAGTTTAACTAGTAGCCAGAGAGTAGAACTACCAGGACGAATGTAAACCAGAGTGAAAAAAAATAGGTCCGTCATTTAATATTCATTATTCGACCTGCCCGCAATGCCTTGAAACAGGTGTGAGTCAAATTGAATAATTTGATAAATAACTCAATCCTTTCCTCTATCCGACCCACATTGCATGGCAGGCGGATATTCGCTTTTATGCTGAACCTATAGACCCTGAAACTCAAACCTTTGAACCTATAACCTCTGTGAACTCTGAACCTATAACCCTTAAACCTATGAACCCATGAACCTGAGTCTTTGCACCTCTGACCCCCCATCAGAAAGGTTTGAAAATGAAAATTTACGAATCCATAACTCTGGCACAAATCTTAGAAAGAGGTGCCGCTCAGGTTTCTGCCAAAACCGCCGTAGTGGATGGGGATCAAAGGAAATCCTACTCTGAATTAAACGCCATGGCCAACGCCCTGGCAAACAGCCTGGCGGATATCGGATTAAAAAAGGGAGATAGAGCCGCGATCTACATGAAAAACTCCCTTGAGCTTGTCGTTGCTTTTTATGCAATGCAAAAACTGGGGGTCATCGTCGCCTGGGTAAATCCGCTTTATCGAAGGACCGAGGCCCAATTCATCCTTAAAAACTCAGAAGCCAAAGCAGCCTTTATTTTCAGTGACTGGGAGGGATACAATTACCTAGATGACCTCTTAATTTTTAAAAAGGAGCTGCCCGATCTGGAATTGATTATCGTCGCAGGCAACCCTCAGGGAGTTGGCGTCCATTCCTTCTACCACTTGATTAACAGGGGGATGCATAAACCATTGCCCTCTGTAGCGATAGATCCTCAACATGATCTTGCCATGCTGCTGTATACGTCCGGGACGACAGGGAAACCAAAAGGAGCGATGATTACCCATTATGCCGCAGTCAGGGCGGGATGGGAATATTCATTGGGAGTACAAGGCTCATCGGACGATATTTTTATCGGCTTTTTACCGATGAGCCATTCGTATGGCTGCGGATCGATTTTGATACAGCCCATATTGCTCCAAGCAACCGTTGTGTTGATGGATAAATTCGAGGTGGAAAAAGCGTTCAAACTTATTGAGCGGGAAAAGATAACCTTACAATTAGCTGCTCCGCCCCACTACATCCTTGAGCTTAATCACCCAAGCCGGTCAAATTATGACCTTAGTTCTCTGCGAGCCGGTCTCATCGCCGGTATGATTGCCCCCGAGGGCCTGATAACTCAAGTGGAAAAAGAAATGGGGGTTTATCTGACGTCCTTCTGGGGCGCCTCGGAAGTCGGCCCGGGCCTGGGGACCATGTGCCCGTACCTATCGCCATTGGAAATTCGAGAAAAGTACATCGGTCGGCCGATTGCCGGTACCCGCATACGGATTGTAGATCCCACCACCCATAAAGAAGTGAAAGACGGGGATATCGGTGAGTTGACTCTCACCGGATGGCATGTCATGCAAGGCTACTGGAAAAATCCGCAAGAAACCCAAAGACAAATTATCGATGGCTGGCTTTACATGGCGGATCTGGCATCTAAGAAAGAAAACGGCTATTTCAAAATCTACGGTCGCACAAAAGACTTAATCAACCGTGGGGGCTATAAAATTTATCCCCATGAACTCGAATCTATGCTCCTTGACAGCCCCAAAATTGAACAAGTTTGCATCGTCGCTACCCCTAACCCCGTACTAGGTGAATCTATCTGTGCATGTGTAATCCCCAAGACAGATCAAACGGTTACGTTGCAGGAAGTCCGGAATTTATTAAAAGATAACATTGCGCCGCATAAGCTGCCGGATGAGCTTTGTATTATGGAAGATTTTCCGAAATTATCCGGTGGTGTAAAGATCAAAAAATTCGGAGAGGGAGGCTTGGCTGATCTAGCGGCAAAGGATGAAAATCGGCAGCGACTTCGGAGATGAGTTAACCAGTGCCGGATCGTATTCAACGTTTTTCAGATTTCGACCACACCATAGCAATCCTCAGGTTTGATTTTCATGAATCAATTCCACAAGATCGGAAATATTAATTTCCAGCATTTTTATGCTGGCTAAAATCCGAACAACATTTCGGTTAATAGCAGGAAAATCCTTTCCCAGCTGGCTCAACTCATCAGCGGATCGTTTCATCAATCGAATTTTAGTATTGATCTCATTTAGATCTGACGGCGCCATACTTCAATCCTCTTTCGGTTTACGACGTAAATCTTTAAATCGTTTGGCCTTGACTTCATATCGAGGCAACGTTTCGCATCCACAAATTTCGATATCATATCGCAGATTGGTCTTTAGCCTGAGCTGATCGGCCAATTCCTCTTCGACCAATTGACATTGATCCTGTGCGTCCGGCAGCACTTCCACTCTGAGCTTAATCCGATCCACATCCCCGACGTTATCAACAATTACTTCGTACTCGTCTCCCAGCCCTTCAACGCCCCGCACAACCTCTTCAATTGCCGAAGGCGCCAGCAGCACGCCTTTGACCTTGGTAATATCATCGGCGCGTCCCACAACTCCGCCCTTAATCAATCTGGATGTTCGTCCGCATAAACAGGGCTCAGCCGCCCATTCGATGACATCCTTAGCATCGAAACGTACGCAGGGCTGAGCCTGACGATCTAGTGCAGAGATGATCATTTTACCGCGGCGTCCCGGTTCCTCGATTATTTCGCCGGTCTCCATGTCGGCAATCTCCACCAGGAAAAACCCCTCATTTACATGCAGACCGCCCGGTTGCTCCATACATTCAAAAGACCAGGCACCGATTTCGGTAGCGCCCGCATGGTCATATACTTTGGCTCCCCAGGCATCCTCCAAGCGCTTCTTGGTACTGGGGATGCTGGCACCGCATTCGCCGGCACAGGTGATTTTGTTGATGGACAACTTAGAGGGGTCAATGTCCATTTTCATGCGTGCCGTCTCCGCCATTCCCAGTATATAGGTTGGGGTTCCCATCATGGCGGTCGCCTGCAATTCTTGAATTTTAAGGATCCTGGCTTTGGTATCCAACACACCCCCCGGAATTACCTCACAGCCGATCTTTTCGGCAGCATAATGCCCCGCCCAAAAGGCCACAAAAATATTGTAACCGAAAGGGATAAAGACCCGATCGCTGGGGCGATACCCCTGAGCCCAGAGAATGTATGACCAGCACTCTGTCCACCATTCCCAGTCCTGCCAGGTATCCGGTTGGTACACCGGTTGACCGGTCGTACCGCTGGTCTGCCGAAAAATTGTCACCTCCTCCAGTGGTACACAGAGTGCATCCCCATACGGATAGGGTTCTTTGCCCTGGATGTCGCGCATCATGGACTTTTCCACCGTGGGAACGCGCCGGACATCCTCAAACGAACGAATATCTTGCGGTTTTATCCCCGCAGCATTGTAAAGCTTACGATGAAATTTCGAATGCTCATAGGCCCACTGAAATATCTTTTTGAATTTCTTAAGCTGAAGCTTTCGAATTTTTTCCCGGGGAAGGGTTTCAAGAACGGGATTCCAGAATTTTGGGTCAGCGTTCATTGCCAATCCTTATGATGAACAGACTCTCATAAATGAGCCGCGTTTGTTCAGATCTTCACTTGCTCCCATTGTATCCAATCAATACATCAAATTCGGCAATACCAGTATAAACTGCGGAAAGATGATCATAATAATCAATCCGATAATTACCGCCAATAAAAAAGGCAGAATACCTTTAAATATAGATTCCAATGGAATGCCTCCGACGACACTTTCGGCCACACCGTAGACGACATAGACATTGATACCGACCGGCGGGGTGATGACACCCATTTCAGTAACCATAACGATGATGATACCGAACCAGATGGGGTCGTAGCCCAGGCTGGTAACCACCGGATAAAAGATGGGAATGGTCAGCATGACGAAGGCCAGGGCATCCATAAAGCAACCGCCGATAAAATACACCAGAATAATCATCGCCATGATCACAAAAGGCGGCAGATCAAATCCGCCAATCCAATTGGCAATGTTAAAGGGAATGCGGGTAACGGCTAAGAATTTTCCAAATACCGTCGCACCGGCAATCAACAGCATCACCATACAGGACGTCCGCAAGGTTTCGTAGAGGGATTTGACAAATCCCTGCCAGGTAAGTTGGCGGTTGATAAGGGAGACCGCGAATACGCCGAAAACACCTACTCCTGCAGCTTCCGTGGGTGTGAAGAGTCCAAGGAAAAGCCCTCCCATCACCAGAACGAATACAGCCAGGGTTTCACTTAAATGGGTCAAGGACCGCACTCGCTGTCTCCAGGTAAAACGCTCACCGGGAGGCCCCTGCTCCGGGGCAAAATAGCATCGAACATAGATGGCGCCGATGAACAAAAAGGTGACTAAAATGGCGGGGATAATACCGGCCACGAATAATTTTCCGATCGACTGCTCGGTCAGCACGCCGTAGACGATCAGAACGACACTGGGCGGCATGATCATCCCCAACCCGCCGCCGGATGCAACGGATCCGGCCGCCAGCTCATCCGCATAGTTGTAACGCTTCATTTCGGGCAGTCCCACGGTCGCCATCGTAGCGGCCGTCGCCGGGCTTGAACCGCATACGGCACCGAAAGCAGTGCAGGCGGCTACCGTGGCCATGGCCAGCCCTCCCCGGGTGTTTCCCAGAAATCGATAAGCCGTGGCATAGATCCTGCGGCTGATGCCGCTGTTAAATGCCAATTGGCCCATTAAGATAAAAAGCGGAATGGTGGTCAGCCCATAGGAGGCAAAAACCTCGTAGATATTCCTGGAGAGCAGTGCCAGACCTCCCGGAACGGAAATCATTACACTGAAGCCCAGGAATCCGATCAGCGTCATGACATAGGCCACCGGCATACGGGTGAGAAAAATAAGGATCATGATGACAATGCCGAGAATTCCGATGAGCGTTGGATTCATTTCTTTCTCAACTTTAGCAGGATGTCCAGAATGTCATGAAGGATGATCAGAGTGAATATCAACAGGCAAAATGCAACGGCATAGATGATGCCGTATTCCGGAAACTTGAGGCTGATGGAAAGCTCACCTGCAGCTTGAAGCGTGCGGGCATAGAGGGTCATTTGCCACGTGATGATAGCGAACAAAATCAGGCTCAGAATGCCGGTACACAGATCCATGACCGCCTGGGTGCGCTCGGATAGCATGCGCACGAGAATCTCAACCCCGATATGACCTTTAACATGATGTGTATAGGGCAATGCCATGGCTACCGAGAGGGTGGCCATAAACGTAACAAGTTCTACCGATCCGAAAATGGGGTGCCGCACCAGCCGGCCGGCCACATCGATACAGGTTAAAAGCGTCATCAAAACCAGACACGCTGCACCGGCGATTTTGAGTTTATCAAGAACCCATTCAATTATTTTCCCAAATTTTCGCATGCGTCCTTTCCGCTGTTGCTGCTTCGATTCCTTCGGGTCGCGGGTTCGGTCTTTAGCAAAATGACCGAACCCGCTGATTGAACTTACTTCTGGTATTTCTCCAGACTGCTCATGGTGAAATCCACAATCTCTTTGCCATTCAATCCCTTTTTGTTCATGTTGTCGATATACTGATCAATTACCGGGGCGACAGCGGCTTTCCATTTGGCGGCCTCTTTGGGATTCAGACCGAAAATGGATTGTCCCAAAAGGAGGGTAGAGCGGTAACCCTCCATATCGCTGCTTTCCCAAGCCGCAGCGTGCTTCGGGATCCATTCCGCGTTGATCTGCTCGATGACTTTTTGAGCATCGGCTGAAAGCGAATTCCATTTGCCCTTGTTCATGACCACAAAAAAGGAAGACGTGTAAGCGATCGAAAAGCAGGAAGTCGTGTAATCGGTGACTTCTCCCATCTTCCAGCCTTTATTCACTTCCATCGGATAGAGGGCGCCTTCGACGACGCCTTTCTGGAGGCTTTGATAGAGCTCAGGCATGGGCATTGCGACCGGAGTGGCGCCTAACGCCTTGACGATCAAAGCACTGGTTCCATGTCCTCTTAGCTTCAAGCCCTTCAAATCCTCCAATTTCTCGACCCGTTTACCCTTGGTGTGCAGAACACCGGGGCCATGGGCATGCAGATACATGACCTGGGTGTCCTGGAGCTCCTTAGGATTGAATTTTTTATAGACATCGTTGACCACCATGGTGGCCGCCTCCCCGCTGGCATACCCCAGGGGTAAATCAACGGCTTCCATCACCGGGAACCGACCCGGTGTATAGGCAAAAAGTGCCAGACCGATGTCGGACAGTCCTGTAACAACTCCATCGTACACCTGGTTGGCCTTGGTGAGCGTCTGACCGGGGAAGTATTCGACGACGACCTGGCCGTTGGTGCGTTTTTCAACCTCCTTGCACCAGGCTTCGGCTAATTTGCTTTGAATGTGGGTGGGTGGGAAGAAGTTACTGTAGGTAAGCTTGACGGTTTCTGCTTTGACGTTAAACGGGCCGACTGCACCAAAAGCTAACGCGAGGCAGGCGATTAAAGGAATTATAAGGAATTTTGGCTTCATTTTAAACCCTCCTTTTTTGAAAAACGTTGAAAAACGTATTACCCCTTATCCTGCGAGATAGTCTTCTCACCCCCTTCCCTGAAAATAAATTTTAGCTGGCGACATCAACTTAACTGCTTTTACTCCAATCTGCTTCAGTGATACATAATGCTCTGCAGGTAAAACAACTCTGAATAGCGCCTCTAAAATAGCAAAATAAAAACAAACAACCAAGAAAGAAATTAGGACTCCTTTAACTGAGCCCATTTAGGGGCCGCTTTGGGTTTGGGCTTCTTGCCATAAAAGATATCATCCATAAGTGAAAATACACGTCTGGACAGACGATTTCTGGCAATCAATGTTCTTATAATTTTATGGGGGAAGGTGTTCGCGTGGCTCCATGGACATACCCGCATACACACGTTGCAATCGGTTCCGACTTTTCCCCAGTAGTCAAAACAGGTCTCAGCCTTCAGTTTCCACCGGACGGTACCATTGACTTCGAAGGGATCACCCATAGGGATTGAGCCTGATGGACAACATACTGCGCATTTTTTACAGAACCGGCAAAAATCTTCCACTCCGATGTCCACCGGTTTATCGGAAACCAGGGGTAAATCCGTCGTAACAGCTGCCAATCGTACTCTGGGACCGTATCTTTTCGTCATCAGATACCCGAGCCGGCCGGTTTCTCCCAATCCGGCATCCACAGCCAGAGGAACCAAAAGTAAATCATAGTGCCGAACGTGATTGGCGGTGGCCGAATAGCCAAGGTTTGCAATAAAGGCCGCCAGCTGGGTTGCGATATAGGCGCCTTTGGCGTAGTTACCCATGCTTTCAATGGTCGTAGGGGTGTGCGGTGCTGTTCGAACCATGGTTAAGGACATTTCGGTCCCAAAGACGACGGCATGGGTATGGTCAAGCTCGATTGTCCGGCCCCAATCATTCCAGTTTTCGTGAAAAATCTCACCCCGATGCGAATACACCCACAACGGATTAATTTCGGTAATTCCGACCATATCGGCGCCCAAACGTTGAGCGCAGCCCTTGACAATCTGACTGGCATTCTGCGCAGAAAGACTCGCCCGTTGCCCAATGAAGAGAGGAAAAGGTCGAGGCGAAAATTTTTCAGTTGTAGAAAGGTGCATTGGAACCGACAATGAGGCAAAGGTAGCGGCAATGTTCGGGTGTTCACGTGGCTTATCGATGGTACCGGGTTGACCTAAAGGTCCTCCTTTCATTCTGCGGATGGAATCACCGTTTTCGTACTCGCGGTGGTCATCATAGTATGCTCGGTACTGATCAGAATCAGGCCGCAAGGAGCGATTTCGCGCAAAAACCTGATCTCTCTCATCAAATCGTTGTGCCTCCTGGGTAATATACCCGTGTGTTCCCTGCAACGCCTTAGGGTTGCTTTCTCTTCTGAGGATCAAATAGGCTGCTGCAACACTGATAAGAAGTGCACCGATAAGTACAGCACTTCCGGTTTTGGTATTGTAAAAGTGTGCACTAGCCAGATGAAGGAAACACCACACCACGCCCACCATTGCCGCAAACTGAAGGCCGCCGAAAACCGAAGCCCGATATTCCTTCTCCGCTATCGATGAAATAAAATAGGCTAAACCAATCAGCGATTGGACGATCAGTCCAAAACCGACGAACACTAAGGTTAGCTTTAGCATGGCATTACCGCATAAAGTCGACTTTCAATTCGTGGTTTACCTCTCGTCCTTGAACCGAATCTGAGGTTGAAACGACGTCTAAGTTGATCAGGAATTCGCAAACGGCTGGTATTGATATACGCTATAGCTATATAGTAGCTACTTTCTTCCGAAGTCAAGTAAAAAGCTTGGTTGTCATCGTATCGTCTTTCTGGTAATGTTGCGCAATTCTCTCAGCTTACTGAATTGGAGATACTTCATGGATGAAGCAGTTAAGCAAGCAATTGTACACTCGGTGAAAAGAGAACCGTTTGCGCAAGTGTTGCATATGGAACTGGTCGAACTGAAGGACGGTTTCTCGGTAGTAAAAATGATCTATGACCCCTCAAAGATGAATAATATCTATTCTAGAGCCCATGGGGGCGCTATATTTGGTCTTATTGACGAAGCGTTTGAAACCTCCGCACAGACAGACGGGACTGTAGCGGTAGCGTTAAATGTCAATGTTACCTATGTGTCCAGCCCTGAGCCGGGAGTGGAATTGCAGGCCGAATCACGCCGGATCAGCCAAACCAAAAAAACCGCAAGCTACGACATTAAAGTCACCGATACACATGGAAGCCTGATCGCTCTGTGTCAGGCCCTGGCATTTCGCACGGGTAAGCCTATCCCGTTTCTTTAAAAAGAGCCTGGTACACCATTAACGGTCATAAAATTAGGTTGATTAACCATGATGAAGGCGCAGCAAGGATGCCGTGGCGGAGTTATATATGCGAAATGTCTAAAGCACCCGATATTTTACAAGGCGGCACGCTTGAATTTTTTTAGCTTTCGAGGCGCTACTTACCCCTGCGCATTATCCAAACTCAGCGGCAGCGTCAATCGAAACGTCGCGCCTTGGCCCTTTTGGCTTTCAATCATAATATCGCCACCCAGGCATCGGGCCAGCACAAGGGCGCCTGCCAATCCAAGGCCATGCCCCTTGCGGGGAACAATCGAACATTCCTTCACTTGGGCATAGCGCCGGAAGATCATCTCGTGGTGTTCCGGTTCGACACCCGGACCGTCATCGGATACCGACAGGTGAAGACATTGGCTTTCAATTGTCATCTTGATTTTGACCTGCTGCTGCCGGTGATGAAGGGCATTTTTAAACAGGTTACCTACGATCTGACGAAATTTGACCTCGTCCTGAAACATCTCGGATTGCCTTACTTCAGATGCTATATCAAAAAAAATACCATGGCGCGAAAGCAAGTCCAACGTATCTTTCTCCGATTGATATTTACCCAATTCATCTGCAAGAGGGCCGGTCATGATTTCCAATGAATCTTTCATCGCTTGGAATGCGGATTGAGCGGGCTGAAAGCGAGAGCAAATAAAGCAGCCGGACTCGGAGCGGCCGATCTCAAGCAAATTATTTAACAAACTCCGGGCCTTCTTGGTGTTTCGCAACGTTCGTTTGAGTGTATTCTCCTGCTTTGAGGATAGGCTGCCGAATTTTTCTTGTCTCTCCAAAAGTGTCCTCAAGCCGGTCTCGATAATCGAAATCGGGTCTTTGAGTTCGTGAATCAAAAATTGAATTTCAATTTCCCGAAAGAATTGATCTTGCTTTTGGATGGCTCCGTGCAAGTTATGGTTTTGTCCCGAAGATTGGCCCATTTTTACAGTCCCGATAAAGAATAGTTATTTTTTTTACGTCTTTTAACAACTTTAGATTATGCGTATTAGTTGCGCCTAGTTTAAATTAGTATGTTGAAGCACCAGGCCCCTGTTCTCAATCCGCTTGCACCTATCCCGAATTTTCTTTTGAAAATCGGTCAGCCGGATAAAACTGCACAATAACCGTGGTCCCGCCTGATTCCTGGCAGTTCTCCGTTTTTTGACTTCGAAGACACTCGTCGATCTTACCCGGACAGGTATCTCTGTCTTGTGGAACGTGACCGCATCGTTCGGAATGCAGCTGAAGCTTGAAATGGTAGCGTTCAGAAAAAATTTTCATGCGCAGCAAATCAAAGCCCTTGCCCCCGGCACCAAAATCGTATGGTTTGCGCGATGAATATTGCATCGTATCATAGGACGTAAAATAATTTTCAAAAATTAAACGTTGATTTTCCTCGGTAATTCCAATCCCGTTGTCTTTAACTTCAAATTCAGGACCGATTTCCCCGCTTCTGACGGAAACAACAATGCGGCCGCCATCGGGAGTGTTTTCAACTGCATTACGCAGCAGCCCCTCAACAACCTTATCGAGTACTTCCGGAGGAATCCAGATCTTGGCCACCGGAGTGGTCTGAACTTCAACCTTGCAGGTACGATGGCTGAATCGGGGGCGAAGCGCCTTAACTTTTTGCTTAACGAATTGATCCAGCTTTACCTCTTCAGATGTGGCTTCATAGGGGCCAAAGAGCGTTTCAATGCGTCGGCGCAAGCTTTCAATAATATGCGTCTCGCCCAGTTCCTGGGTGACCAGCACTTCTAATTCGTCGGCACAGGTATCCAACAGAGATGAAAGCAGGTAATAGGTGTTATAATTTTTTTCACCTAAAAGGTCTTCAATCTCATATTGCATTTCAAGCAGCCGGTCCAGGTTTCTCTGGGCACGTACCAAAATCCGCTCCAGGTCCTGATCATTAGAGCCGGCCATTCTTTTTTTCAATAGGCTTAGGGTGGCCGCCAATATGGACACCGGGGTTTTTAGCTCATGCGACAGATGGTGTATAACCCGATCTTTGGCACGGTTGAGAATCTGCACTTCCCGATAGGAGTGTTTAAGCTCTTCGTTAATGGCGGCATTTTCAATCGGAAGTGCCACAAAATTCGCAATAGCCATCAATGAATCAATGTCCGTCTCGTCAAAGCGGCTTTCTTTCTTATTGACGGCACACAGGACCCCGATCATGCGACCCCGAATCTGGATAGGGACATCCAGCATGTTTCGTGTTTGGTACTTGGCCTGCTGATCCACTTGTCTGAAAATATACCGACTTTTGGATGCATCATGAACAATCAACGGTTTTCCGGTTCGATATACTTGGCCCGCCACCCCTTTATCCACCGGGAAACGGATCTCTTTCATTTTCCGGCCGGTTTCACGGTCGTCAAACGCCGCTTCACGGAAAAAGAATTCCTTGTTTTCCTCATCCAAAAGAATAACCATGGCCCCTTCAACACCCAAAAGATCCTGAACTTCTTTGGTAATGACTTCTAAACGCTGATCCAATCCCCGAAATTGATGCAGTGCTTGGGCAATACCAAAGAGCGCCTGATTAATTTTTGATGTGCGCTTCTCCCGGGTTATGTCACGTAGGGTGATTACCTGTCCTGCAGGCTGATTTTCTTCATCATAAAACAGGGCGCCATCGATAATTATGTCCAGAACTCGCCCGTCTTTGGTTAAACGCTTGGTTTCAAAGCCGTGGAGGACCTTTTCCTTCAATAACTTGTCAATACCATCACGGGTTTGGCCTTTGTGAGATTCCGGCACAAAGGGCACTAGTTTACCCTCCAGTTCTTTGAAAGACCAGCCGAATACCTTTTCGAAGGCCGGATTCAGATACGATACGGTGTTGTCTAGGTTAAACGCAAACACAGGATAGGGCAAAAATTCGAGAAGTGCCCGATAACGCTGCTCCGCACGCCGGCTGACCTGTGAAAGTTCCAGCGCACAGGTCTCCGATTCTTTCAGCGCCCTCTGGGCCGATACTTTATCGGTTACATCACGTGCAATCCCACGAAACCCGACGTTTTCGCTGCGTTCATCGGTGATCAGTTTGGCGGAAATCTCCAAATACCGTTTTTCACCGTCGCGGCGAATGATCTCCCAATTGATATCAACGACGCCTTTCCCCGAACGATAAATTTTGTTAAAGGCGCCAAAGGCGATCTGTGCATTGGCTTCATCCATGAATTCCCGGAAATTGTGTCCCAGGATTTCGTTTCTCGAGTATCCGAAAATTCGACAAAGGGCATCATTAAAAAATCTGAACGTTCCATGCAGATCAACCTCGTAAAACCCGTCTGCCACATCCTCGATGAGCACCCGATAACGATCTTGTTGAATTTTTTTCTGATCCTTATCGAGCTTCGAATCATCTAACTTTTTGATTTTAGGCTCTTTAGACATGTTAGCGTATTTATATCCGAGAACCATACCTTTACAACTGTCCCTTGGGCTCATTTCTCAGAGGACAGGATCGGAAAAAATTTAGAATCTTAGCTCTCTGTCTCAAGGATTCCAAACGCATCGGCATCCAGCAAATTAACCCCATTTGCTTGCAAAACTTCAATAGCCTTGTTGTTGTCGCTGAAACGGAAAATCATAACCGCTTTACCCTGTGAAAAACCGATAAAGGCATACATAAATACAACATGGACATTGGCATCCGTAAGCGGCTGAAGTATTTTGGCCAGGCTCCCGGGTCTATCCTCTATTTCAGCGGCGATCACCTCATTAACAAAAGCGGGAATTGCCATCTCCATCAGGATGCGCCGAGCAGTGGGGACATCGGATACCAGCAATCGAAGCTGACCAAAGGCGCCCGTGTCCACGAGGTTGAGCGCCCGAAGATTTATTCCAGCTTTACCGAGGGCACTGGTCACTTCAAACAAACGACCAGGTTCATTTTCAATCGATACGACAATCTGTTTTAGTTTCATGCGATCCTCCACCTTAAGCAATCGAGCTGGAACGTGGTACAAATTCGGAGGCAAGCTCGAATTTTTCCAAACACCACTGAATCAGTGAATATCTGACACAAAACGGCTGCTTATGGAAACGATCAGCTGACGACGTCAATCAATATTCAGCTCGAGGTTGATGGTCTTCGCCGGTGCAAATCCACCGGACCTGAAAGAAAGAGCTAGGTGTCGAGTGGCCAGAGGCCTTTTTCCTCCAGAACCGATTTTAATGTTTTTAGGGCGGAATTGGTGGCCGGTATTCCTCCGTATATCGCGGTTTGAAAAATGACTTCCGCGATTTCTTGTGGTGTACAGCCAACATTCAGTGCCGCCTGAATATGCAACCGGAGTTCATCCAACCGGCAAAGTACCGTCAGCGCTGAAACGGTAGTCAGTTGCCGGGTCTTATGGGGTATTTTTTCGCGGGCATACATCCGCCCGGTAATAAACAGCGATAGATCCTTGGCAAGATCCTTATCAAAGGCCCGCCAGAGATCAAACGGGCGGTCGTCGCTGACATCTTTGAAATACAGCTCGGCTGTCTTTTTGGTCTTCTCAATAAGGTCCGGATTCAAAATCAGCTCCCTTCTTCTAACACTACAGTTGGCTTCGGTGATCCCGCTTAAAGCGGGAGAATGATGCAATACGGGTGTCGGAATAACGGGTGTTTATTCCAAGGCATTGAAAAAATATCACGTTTAATAAAATGAACCAATCATGCAGGCATTGTCAATATTAATCCGCAATCCTCGATACAATTAGTGAGGCTATGAGTTCATAACCGATGTTACCACGGCATTCCAGTATTCCATGGGCATGGCCTTAGCGACGATATCATTAACGTTTCACTGGTTCAATGATTGTACAAAGTCCGTGACGTTTGCATAGTTCAAACCAATCAGCCCTACCACATGGGCAGGGCTGATCATGACAACGGCTATAGCAATTTCAGAAACGTTATCTTGTTGTGCAGAAGGACGTGACATCGATGTCCTGATTATTCATTGTCTCATCGACGATCAAAGAATGGAATATTTAGGTCCGCCACCTCCTTCAGGACAGGTCCAAATGATATTTTTGTAAGGGTCTTTAATCTCGCAGGTCTTGCAGTGCAGACAGTTTGACGGGTTAAGCTTCAGCCGCTTAGAACCATCCGCCTCTTCCTCCATTTCATACACCTGACCGGGGCAGAACCGTGTGCAGGGGCTGCGATAATTATCATAGCAATCGGTAGTGCATATGGTTTGATCTGGAATCAATAGATGACAGGGCTGGTTCTCCTCATGGGTGGTACCGGAAAGGTAGAGCCCGGTCAGCTTGTCCAGGTACAGTTTGCCGTCGAAATCGTGGGTTTCCGGAAATTCCGCTTGGGGTGTTCTTTCGTTGGCGAGTTTTTTCAACGTACCACCGTCGTCTTCAATTTTCATTGGATCCCGAAAACCTCTGCCGCCGCTTACATGCTGGGCTCCGATCGTAACGAATTTTTTCATGCCTCTTTGAGAAAGGGCCTGACCGAAATTACGGGCGGTATATAATTCTCTTTTAATCCAGCTTTTTTCAACATTCTGCGTATAGACCTGTAATGCTGCGGCTGAATAGTCCTTTTTTTCCAGGGCTGCCATTATCGCCTCAGCCGCCAACATACCGGATTTCATAGCGGTATGAATACCTTTTAGTCTTTGGATATTCAACATGGATGCACTGTCGCCGACAAAGATGCCCCCATCCACCGCCAGCCTCGGCATTGTAAAGTAACCTCCCGCCGAGAGGGTTTTAGCGCCTTGCTGTAATACTTTCCCATCCCTAATAATATTCGCAATCAGCGGATGTCGCTTAAAGCTCAGAAAAGCCTGATACGGCTCCAGGAGAGGATCTTCATAATCCAGTCCCACGACAAACCCCAATGAGACGCGGTTGTCTTTCATCTTATAGAGAAATCCGCCCCCTTTCGTATTCAAGCCCAAAGGGTATCCGAAGGTGTGCAAAACCGTGGTGTCAGGGGAGCCAAGAGAATTTGATGCCGGAATTTCAATGACCTCCTTTACAGCCGTCTCAAACACCTGCGGCATTTTTCCGCTAAAAATATCGAGCTTCTTGCCGATTTCGCGTAATAGACTGCCTTTAGGACCTTCGCCGAAAACTGTCAACTTGGACATCAAATCAACACCAGGCTCGAAATTGGATTTTTTATTACCATCCTTATCAATGCCTTTATCACCGGTACGAACACCTGTAACGCATTTGCTGTCTGCATCGTAAAGAACTTCCGCACCGGCAAACCCAGGGAAAATCATCACTCCCTGTTCCTCGGCCAACTCCCCAAGCCAGCTGCAGAACTTGGAAAGACTGATGATATGGCATCCCCTATTGTGCATGTATTTGGGAGTATAAGGAACGCGGTATTGACCCCTCCGCGTCAGATAGTAGAACTCATCCCGGCATTCGGATTCTTCTATCGGGCATCCTTTTTCTAAATAGTCCGGAATGAGTTCCTTAAGCGACACCGGATCCAAAATAGCCCCGCTTAACGAATGAGATCCGATGGATTCCGCCTTTTCAATCAGGCACACCTCGATCTCTTTCTCCTGTTGCCGGGCCAGGTTCGTCAAATGAATTGCGCCGGCAAGATTCGCCGGTCCGCCACCTATAAAGAGAACGTCAAACTCCAAAGCCTCCCTGGTTTCAGTCATTTAATTTTCCTCTTTAAAAAATTCAGTATGCTAGTGTCCTCATACGATATGGATAATTGACGAATGACGATTGAATATCGACAATTCTTCAGCTTTTGATTTTTTTCACTTCTTCGCTCAAGGCAGGTACCACCTCAAACATATCACCTACAATTCCGAAATCAGCCTTGGAAAAAATCGGCGCTTCAGGATCTTTGTTTATCGCCACAATGAATTTGGAAGTTGACATACCGGCTAAATGCTGAATGGCACCTGAAATGCCGCAGGCAACATACAGCATCGGTGAAACCACTTTACCGGTTTGTCCAACCTGATCGCTGTGAGGACGCCAACCTTCATCCACCGCGGAGCGGGAGGCACCGACCGCACCGCCAAGCGCCGCCGCCAGCTCTTCGACGACCCCGAACTTACCTCCGCTTCCGCGACCACCGGAGACGATGATATCTGCTTCCGTCAACTCGATTTTATCACCGCTATCCATACTTTTTTCAGCCACGGTTGTTTTAACATCTCCGACTTGGACCGCTGGCGATTCGACCGTACAATCTTTGGATGCTTCGACAATATCCATAACATTGGGACGAATCGCTACAATTTGCAAGGCGCCCTCTATTTCAACATCGGCAAAGATTTTGCCGCCGAACATCGGGCGAGTGAGTGTGAGGTTACCGTCGTCCATTTTAATCGCTGTACAATCCATCCCTAGACCGGCATCCAATCTGGCCGCTAAACGAGCCGCTAAATCCTTTCCCTGAACTGTAGCACCGAGGATAATCACAGCGGGATCCGTGGATTGAATGAGATCTGCCAGAGCATTGGTGTAGGCATCCGTTGTATAATCGGCCAATGCAGCATCATCCGCTATCAGAATTTTATCAGGACCATATTTTTTCAGTTCTCCGGCGATGCCCTCAATTCCCGAGCCGACAACCACAGCTGTCAAATCAGCCCCCAGACCGTCTGCAACGCGCCTCCCTTCACTGACCGCCTCAAAGGATACTTTACGAAACGCCCCGTCTCTTTGTTCGGTAATTACAAACACACCTTGTGCCATATCTATCTCCTTTTGCAATAGGCCCAACGGTTGCGGGCCACTAGTGTTTTCCGTAATATTTCACGCAACGGCCTTAAATGATCTTGATTTCTTCATGCAATACCCTGACAAGTGCGGCCGCTTTTTCTTGTGACGATTCGCCGTCAATCATTCGGACAGCCTGCCTTTCGGGTGGCAGCTTCATACCCTTTATCTTCACTTTACGACTAGCTTGTCCGACAGTCGACGGATCAATTCCCAAATCAGCAATAGTTTTCACATCTACGGGCTTCTTTTTGGCTTTCATGATCCCGGGTAACGATGCGTAGCGAGGCTCGTTCAATCCCCGCTGAGTGGTGAAAAGAGCCGGCAAACCGGCTTCCACAACCACCGTTCCACCTTCGATGGTGCGGTGGCAACGGATCTTTCCATCGAGCAACTCGGCTTTGACGACCATCGAGACCTGGGGAATACCCAGGTATTCAGCCACGGCAGATGCAACCTGAAAATTATCTTCATCCACCGCACGATGTCCGGCGATAATCAGGTCAAAGGGTATTTCCTTCAGGGCTGCAGAAAGAATTTTGGCAGTTGCCAACGCATCACTGCCTTCAGCAGCAGGATCATTGATGTGCACACCTTTGTCTGCCCCCATAGCCAATGCGGTACGAATAGTCTCCACCGCTTTCTGGGGACCCATCGAAACAACGGTTACCGAACCGCCCTGCGCCTCTCTAATTTGCAGGGCCTCCTCGACCGCCAATTCGTCATAAGGATTCATCACCCATTTTATATCCTGCGTTTTTATGGACACACCATCACCCGCGATCTCGATCAGGGATTCGGTGTCCGGCACCTGTTTGACTAAAACAACTAGTTCCATATTCATCTCCTTTTAAATTTTTTTTATAAAATTTAAGTTGTTTGTCTAATAGGAGTTAACTGGGTTTCAAAATTATCGGATTTTTAGAGCGCACCGTGTTTTAAGCAGGACTACCCATCAAATTTTTAAACTCAATGGGCTCAACAGGCCTGCTGCGTGAACAACGCTATGCGCGATACCCTTTGCGATATGCCTTTTAACGGTTGGCTTTACGTATCCCTAACTGATCCAAAGCAATAATCCATTTGCAAATATTGGCCGAACCTTCAACCATGGTATACGTCGGCGCGTCGCGGAAAAATCTGGCCACCGGATATTCGGTCGAATAGCCATAAGCCCCTAAAATCCGCATGGCATAATTCGCGCATTTGGTCGCGACTTCACCAGCCAGATATTTTGCCTGGGCCACGTCAAGCCCATTGTTCAGCCTGCCTTGATCCTTTACCCAAGCTGCCCTGTAAACAACAAGCCGGGCGGCTTCAATTTCGGCCGACATCTGGGCAATCAAATCCTGGTTCATTTGAAACTCACCGATCAGTTTTCCGAATTGCTTACGCTCTTTACAATATTTTATGACTTCATCCAGGCACGCCTGAGCAACCCCAATGCCGCCGGCTGCGGCCGAAAGGCGGGTCTGGTTGAGAGATCCGAAAAGGATTTTCGCCCCGTCTCCAGGATTTCCGAGAATGTTTTCTTTGGGCACTTTGGTATCCGTCAAATAGATTTCACCCGTAGGAGAAGAACGCGAACCCATTTTATCCAGAGCTGTTGTTCGAATATCATTGAAATTCTTAACTTCGACCACAAACGCGGAAAGCCCCTTTGCCCCCTGGGAGCGATCGGTGTAAGCATAGTAAATAATTGCATCGGCGACATCGGCATTGGAAATCCAGGTCTTGGAACCGTTTAAAAGCCAATGATCACCCTTGTCTTCAGCCTTCGATTTCATGGCCAAGACATCGGAACCCGCATCCGGTTCGGTCATGGCAAATGCCCCCATGTACTCGGCGGTGACCAGCTTGGGAATATATTTCTGCTTAAGCTCATCACTGCCATATGTGAGTATGGTATACGCGCAGCCCAGTGTTTGCATATTAATCTGAACCCTCAAGGAACTCGACGCCCGAGCAATTTCCTCGGTGACTATCATGGCCGCCAGCCAGCCCATATCGGAGCCGCCGTATTCCTCCGGTATAACCGTACCAAACAGGCCAAGTTCCCCCATCGGTTTAATCGCCTCTTCGTACGGGAAATAATGTTTCTCATCCCATTCGTCGGCAAAGGGGGCTATTTTTTCGTTGGCGAAGTCTCGCACCATGTCTCTTAGCATTTCAAGCTCTTCGGACAGGCCAAAATCCATTGTATACCCTCCTGGTTAAATGTTTGCGGATCGCTAAACTTGTATACAGTATACGCAGTACAAGTGAAGGAATATAAAAAAATGCAACGGATGTGTCAAGAAAGAAAGATAGGAAACGATCACTAATTCATCGCGAATTTGCTCATACAATATTTCTTCAGGCCAAACTGATTCCGGAACGGAACGCTAAATGCCCTTGTCGAGGATTCGTTTGTCATGCTTGAGACGCTCTTGAATCCCCTTTCCTATTTGATAGGTGCGGCTGAATTCAGACCAGAATTCGCGATCCTTTTCTTTCCAAGCAGAACCGAAACGTTTATCAAAATAATCGCCGAGCTTTTCAAAAAGCAACTTCCATGGCGGCTCCCCGCGCTGAAAAGCGCCGAGTAAATCATTCAATAAATCATCTAAATCTGCTAGGGACTCCTTGGGAAGATAGGATATCGCGCCCTTTTGAATGGATTCCATCAGCGTTTCGGGACTGATGGCGTGGGCGGTGAGCATTACGGTGGGGATGCCTCGATCCACGGTCTCTTCCAACAATTTTAGCCCATCCACGCCCATGATGTCTAAAATAGCCAGATCATAGCGTCCTTTTTTTATTTTTTGAGAAGCGCTTTTGTAATTCCGGGCAGTATCAACATGGGCATCTTCCAAAATCTCTGCGATGGTCTCCAATATATCTTCTTCGTCGTCCACGGCCAGGATGTGCTTCCCTTTGAGAATAGATTCCTTTTCATTCATTTTTGAAGCGCCTCCTCGTAATTTAGTCGTTCATTATGCTAGGATCGAATCTATTTCAGGTATCCCATAATCCGTGGCAGCCACAGCACGGCATCCGGAAAATAGGTTATTAAAAAAAGTACCGCTGTTTGAATGGCAATAAAGGGAATAACGGCTTTGGAAACATAAATCAGATCTTTATTGGAAATGGCGCCGGTTATATACAGGCTGACGCCCATCGGCGGCGTGCAGTATCCGATGGCCAGGTTGACCGTCAGGATCAACCCGAAATGCATCCAGTTGACATTAAACGCATCCAGCATCGGCAGGAATACCGGCCCCAGGATCATCGTGGCTGAGATGATGTCCATGAACATGCCGACAATCAGGAGTAAAATGTTCAGCGTCAAAAGAAACATAAAGGGCGAATGAATAACCGTCAATGCGGCCTCGGTGATTTTGCCGGGAATGTTTTCCAGCGTAAGCAAACGGCCGAAACAGGTGGCGCCGGCCACGATGATGAGCAGGGTGGCCGAGGTCACGGCCGAGTTCACGGTGATCTTTTTGACATCTTTGAGCTTGATGGCCCGGTGAATGACAAGCTCGACAAAAAAGGCATAAACACACGCAACCACGGCCGCTTCATTCGCCGTAAAAGCGCCGGAAAAAATTCCGCCGAATATGATCACCGGCAGCATTAGCGCCCAGAAGCATTCCTTGAATACCGCCAGAAGTTCTTTCGTCTTGGGAATCGGCTTGCGCTCAATCTCCACGTTTTTGCGAAACACAAAATAGGTGTAAACACACGCGCCGAGCATGATCAGGATACCCGGTAAAAAACCGGTCAGAAAGAGCCCTTCCAGGGAAACATTGCTGATCATACTGTAAAGGATCATGCCGATACTGGGTGGGATAATGACGCCGAGATTGGGACTCGTGGTCATCAATCCCAGGGTGTATTTTTGGGGGTATCCGTTATCCATTAATGCCGGAATCATGAACCCGCCCAGAGCCACAACCGTGGCGACGGTGGACCCGGAGATGGCGCCGAACAGACCGCAGGCTAGAACCCCGGCCATCCCAAGACCACCCGGAAGCCAGCTAACCAGGGAATTGGCCATCTTGATGAGCTTTTCAACGATGGAACCGGCCGTCATGATGTTGCCGCACAAAATGAAGAAGAGCACCACGACCAATGCGAAATTATCCATGCTGCGAAAAAGGCTTTGTGCCAGCAGCAGGAGGGGTAGATCGGTGAAGAGTATAAAACCTAAAACAGCTGTAAAAAACAGGCACATAAAAACGGGCACATAGGTTGCCATACACCCCAATAGGATCGCCAAAATAATAACGTGGCTCAGCTCCATCTATAAAATCTCCTCGTTCCCAGTTGGTTCCGTCAAAGCTATGGCACGGTCTTGCGGGCACGCTGCTCGGTCATGTCTTCATAGAAAACTTGGATCACTCGTATGAACATCATCACGCCCATCAGCGGCAGGATCGCATACAGAATAACGTACGGAATTTGCATGATGATCGTCTTCTGGTGTGTGTAGTGCTGAAGGACCGCCATCCGCCAGCCGTAATAGATCATCATGCCGGCAAAAATCAACGTAACAAAATTGCTGAAATACGTCAGAGGCATCTTCAGCTTCGGCAGAAGCTGGACGGAGGCGTCGATTTTTATCATCGAGCGATTCTTGACGGCGGCGCTGCATCCGATGAAGGTTGTGTAAATAATGACTTCGCGAACGAGCTCTTCCGACCAGGCCAGGGAATAATTGAAGCCGTATCGCAGAACCACGTTGAAAAAAAGAGCGATCAACGCAACGATGACACTGATAAAAAGGGTCCACTCCTCAAAAAAGGTCAAAATCTTGTCTAGAAAGCCAAGAATTTTTCCGAACATGGAAAAATCTCCCGAGGAAAACAGTCTTTACTTTATATGAAATGCTCTCGAACCCAAAGAAGGCAATTATCTAACAATAGGGGGCTCTTTGGAGCCCCCTATGATGAATGCCTTTTTAGAATCCGCCACCGGCGAAAACCCATTTTCAAGGCTCTACTTTTGTCATGAAAAATTACGGTTTGTAGCCGATATAGTCCTGTACCTCTTTCAGGTAATTTTCAGGCTTATACTTGTCTCCATCGTAATTTTTATTGATTTCAGCAGCAAAATCTTTATGAACGACATTCGCTTCTTTGGTCAGGGTTTGCATGTCGGCGTCAGACAACTTGAAGAATTCGACGCCGTAATCTTTTTGGGCGGCTTGGCGTTGCTCCATTTCCTGCTGCTTGGCTGCCGCGCGTGCCTCGGCACAGACATCTTTCACCGTTTGCACAAGTGTTTTCTGAAGATCGGCAGGCAGTGAATTAAACCACGCCTTGTTGAAAATCCAGATAAAGAGACCCTGGGCATAATTGAGCTCGGTAAAGTATTTCGCAACTTCAAATTTTTTTGTGATGCTGCAGACCGTCAGGGTGTGATCCAGCCCGGTAATAACCCCTTGTTTTAAAGCTACCGGAACATCCGGCCACGGCATCACCACCGGATTAAATCCCCAGGCCTGATAGGTCAGTTTGTTGACGGCTGCCTCGGCAATCCGAAATTTTACCTTTTTGGCATCATCAATGGTCTTGACCGGGGTGGTGGTGGCCCAGCCGTAATTGCCGTAACTGCAAATATCAACTCCCATGATGCCCTGATGATCCATGGCCATCAGGAAATGATCGAATAGCTTCCCACTGGTGGCAAATTTGTCCAGTTTTTCAAAGGAATCGATCAGAAAGGGAAGGTTGACCACACCGAACCGGGGTCCCAAATTAGTCGATGCCACCGAGCTGACGGCCATGCCCTGAATGGCACCCATCTGCAGCTGGTTGAGAACCTCAACCTCGCCCCCGAGCATGGAGAAGGGCTTATAATCGAGATACATCTGGCCGTTGGTTCGCTTCCACAATTCATCCCGGATGGCAAATCCGGTGTAGACACCCTTCAAAACCGGATGGGAAACATTGGAAACAATAAATTTATACTTGGCCCCGGATGGATCGAAGGCAGGTTTCCAGGCTTCCAATGAAGGTCCCGCGGCAAATGTTAAATTGATGAGTAGCCCACTGACTATCAAGGCAATTGCTGTGCAAAGTGTAAATTTTTTAATTTTCATTAGTCCCTCCTTTGTGCCGTTAACCGCATTTAATTCGAAAACTCCCAAATCCCAATCAAACGAAAACAAATTCATTTTCCAAAGAATATTTAAAATCTTTATCACAATTGACAAAATCTTTGTCAAGAAAAAAGAGTGCTAAGATAGCCGTCTAGAGGAAGGGTCCGGTTCAAAAAACAGGAATAAATTGAGCTCAGGACAGTTACTCAAAAAGAAAGGCAGGCCTGCGAAAGTAGGGGGTGTTTTACGAAGATCCGCTCCAGTAGCCATGGGGGTCAAACCGCTTGAGCATTTCCAACTCGTGCGACCTGGGCAAAGGCGTGCGGGACAGATCTTCAGCGACCCTCAGAGGCCAATTTGTGTTTTGCAAAACTTGATCAATGGTTACGCCCGGATGGGTTGAGCTGAGCACCATTTCACAGGTATTCGGGTCAAAACGTAATACGCCGAGCGTGGTGATGACGGTGGAAGGACCGCCGCGCGGAAGGCCCACCTGCCGGCGCCATCCAGTCCCCTCCCCATAACCGGGAGATGTGATATAGTCCACCCGCGGTACAAAACGACGTTTTTCATGGGTCATGATAATAATGTGTCGCTTGGCCAGACTTGCCAGATCACAGGCACCACCACTTCCCGGCAACCGCGTTTCGATGGCTGACGTTGCGCCGATGTAACTGGTATTTAAATTTCCGAAGCGATCGATCTGAGCCCCTCCGATAAAGCTCACATCGACCAGACCCTGTTGAAGCAATCCCATCATATCCGCAGTATCTGCCAACCATTGAGCGCGGTACAAATTTGGCAAATCGCCCATGGTCAATATGGGCTCAGGTGCAAGGCTATCCCGGACTATTCCGAGCTCATACACTCCTATGGCACGGGGCGCATGGGTACTTTTGGCAAGTAAGAAGCCCAGCAGCGGTAAGCGCATTCCGACAAATACCACCTCCCCATCCGCAATTTCGCGTGCCGCAGCAGTGACCATCAGCTGAGAGCGAGTATAGCTTTGGGTCTTGGCATCTACAGATTTCATAATGGTATTCCATTTTTTGGCTGTACAAAAGCAACGGCTTTCCAGCTGCGATCGACGATATACCTGTCTCCAAAAATTTGCGGCTTAAAAGCCGCTGCCACGTCCGCTAATATTAAAACTCGCAAGCTCTGAGCCACTTTTCAGTACCCATAGTCAACCCTACCGGACCAGAGATGGGTTTTTAAGGTGAGATCGGCCATACGATCTTCGCCAAGCAAATTCATGTAATCCTGGGGCCCATGAACATTATCTACCCAACGATTCTGCCACTGCGCAAACAATTGCGGTGTTTTGCTGTCTTCGCGATAATCAAGAAACGCCCTGTGATCTCGATTGTAATACCCTGGAACCGGTGATGGATGACCGCCCCAGGGTGCATGAGCCACCGCGCTGACCTTGAAACCGGGGGTAATGACCCGATTGGGATCGCTGTTGATGACGTCCGTCGACACAATTTCTTCGGCTGTGATGATGACGTGACGACTGGCTAAGCAGGCGTCTCTGGTTACCCCCAGATTACCCCAAATGTGAGCATTTCCATGTACATCCGCCCGCTGCAAATGAACAATGGCGACATCCGGCGTCATCGCCGCTACAGCTAACAGCTTATTGCCTGAAAAAGGACAAACAGTGGTTTTGAGATTCGAATTGGTTTTAAGGAGATCGCTACCCAATGCTGTGCGGGCAGGCATGAATGGAATGCCCAAAGCACCGGCTCTCAGCGCCATAGCCAAGGTTAAGTTGCTGTGATCCTCAATTTCAATTTTGACGGACTCAATCGCCCGTCTAAAATTATAGCAGGAGCCGGTGATAACATTTCCGACCCAGGCGGCTCGAATTTGACGAGCGCATCCTGCGCCGATGATCTGATCAAACAGGATGTCGGAAATCGGTCCGATCAGAGCTAAGTTGCGCTTCTTTTGACGAATGATCTCATGCCCGGCAGCAAAAGGTATCAGCGTTTCTTGAGCCATGCCGAGAACAACTTCGCTGCCATCCTGCACATAACGTGACACGGCTTCGGTAAGGGTCAACAACTTTGAATCAGACAACTTCGTTCGATCTCCTTCAACGCGAGCTTCGCTTTCCTGTTAGATTTCCACATCAATGACAATTTTATTACGTGATGAATCTATGCGTAAGTGTTGTCCGCCTGCCTGACCTGAGATAAGGAATTAGGACTCTTCTTCCTTGCCTGATTTAATGGATTGTTCAAACTCCTCAAAAAATTTATTCCGCTCTTTCCAATCGGGTCCAAAGCGCTTGTTAAAAAAGTTGCCCAGCTTGTCAAACAGCTTCTCCCAGACAGGTTGCCCTTCTTTCAGCACGACATCCGCGATGAACTCATCCAGGTCACTCATTTTTTCTTTAGGTAAAAATGAAACCGCACCAAGTTTGATCGATTTCTCTAATGCTTCCGGCGTTAATGCATAAGCTGTCAGCATAACGGTTGGAAATCCGCGTTTGACTGAAAGTTTTAAAAGTTCGAATCCATTGACGCCCATGATATCCAAAATGACAATATCAAAGGTGTAACTCATCAAGAGCTGGCGAGCGGTATCATAATCATTGGCTTTACGGATGAGGCACATATCCAGAACCTCCTCGACGGTATCGGTTACGTCCACCTCGTCATCGACCACCAAAACAACCTTCTCTTTTAAAAGATCTTGGGTATCCATTGGAACGATTTCCTTTCTGATAGCACGACGAAATCACTGCTTACGCCATGAAATGAGAAACTAATTTTGAGCGTCTCGAAGGCGTCTCCGTCACCATAGCATTAGAAAAAGCACTAAGTCAATGCCCGGCAGCACAATGAACCTGAGGTAAGCTCTGTCGCCCAACCTACCGCTGAGATATGGGCGACATAATTCATTACACGACCGAACACGGCGCCTGCATGGTTGATGTCCTATTTTATTTTTTGAATTAGTGGAATTCTTGTGGTAGAAATAGATGCTTTTAAAGTTTGGCCTCCTAATACACTTGAACCTAAGCTTACGGATTTCGAGCATAAAAATCTTTAATCACGAAAGCACCAAAGATGTAAAACATGAAAGTGGACATTTAATTTTAGTTATCTTTCGTGTTTCCATAATTTCGTGGTTTCGTGATTCGCCTTTATTTTTAGTTTATTTCATGACAACTCGGCCGTTTTATGTCGGTGCCGAGTGCTGATGACCAACAAATGTTGCGATCCGGAACGAATCTTTTTAGATCTCCTCTCTGAGGTTGCAAATCTATTGTATGGGAAAATTGATGTTTACGGACCTGGAAAAAACGCAAATTCTCAAACTCGAAAATCAACTAACGCATCATGTTGACCTGCGCCTAATGAACACGGAGCACAAACACGCCCATCGGTTTGAAGAGTTCTGTGTTGAATTGGCAAAATTACTGCCGATGCTTAAAATTAGGAGGGGTCAGGAGACGCGGAATTCACCACCACAGATTCTTCTTAAAAGCAATCTTCGATACCAGGCAGTTCCCGCCGGAGCCGAATTGCCGCCGTTTTTAGATGCACTCAAGGCGCATTATTCGAACTCATTTCCGATATCAGAGGAGATTAAACGTCGCCTTGACAAAAATTGCTTGCCGGCTGCACTCACGCTGTATATTGCACCCCATTGTACATTCTGCCCAACTGTTGTTCGCCAACTTTTCTCTCTACCGATGGCGAATGAACAGCTTCAGCTTACAATTATTGACGTTACGCTTTTCCCCGAAACGGCTCAGGCCGATGATATCCGAGCAGTTCCAACGCTATTGCTGGATAGACAGTTTCGCTGGACCGGGTCGGCACCGTTGGCAGAAATTGTTGATATGGTAGTTACAAGGGATCCCTTATCGCTTGGCGCTGCATCCCTGGAGCGAATGCTCAAAAATGGTGATGCCGGCAATCTTGCGGCGATGATGGTAAAAAAAGCAACAATATTTCCAGCGTTTTATGAATTGGTTACCCATGAAAAATGGCCGGTTCGCCTGGGGGCCATGGTTGCGGTAGAGGAGGTCGTGGCCAAAAGTCCAGACTTGGCGATTGAAATGCTCATGCCGTTATGGGATCGATTCCATGACGTTACCGATCAAATCAAAGGCGATATCCTTCATGTCATTGGTGAAATCGGTTCTACGATTGCGGTTGGCTGGTTGGAGGCGGTATTAAGCGGTGCGTACGATACGGAAATTAAAGAAGCTGCAAAAGAAGCCTTGGAGAAATTAAAATTCTGATTGGAACGGAATGGTTTTGGTTCTTAAAAATTGCCAATCGGCTATTTGTATTAAAATAAATTCTAAGCGCTTCCTTCTGTTTCATCCTTTGCAGCTTTTTTGCCGCTTGTCGATTTCTGCTTGGTTTCGACCGCGTCTTCCTGGGCATCGGCATCCGGTTTTTTTGGCTCGGGTTGCCCGGTTTTCCCCTTTACGTCTTCTTTTAAGTCACCTTCAGCCGCTTTTGCGGATGTTGCTTCGGCCTTCTTGGCTTTTCCGATCTTCTTATCTGCTGATTGTTTTTGGGTTGCTGCCGTTGTCTTTTTCGCGCCTGCCGCCTTTCCTTTTTTCTTCCTGGTCTTCTTCTTTTTGGTTTCTTTTGTGACCACCAACTCAACCAGAGAAACAGGGGCGGCATCTCCTGGTCGTCTGCCAAGCTTAACAACCCGGGTGTAGCCGCCGGAAACCGCCCCAAACTTTTCGGCAGCCTGTTCAAAGAGTTTGTGAACAACTTCTTTTTCTTGCATAATAGCTAAGACCTGCCGCCGGGCGTGGAGATCTCCCCGTTTGGCGAGGGTAATCAAATGATCCGCCCAGCGTCGAAGCTCTTTGGCTTTAGCCTCGGTCGTTCGGATACGTTCGTGCTTAAAGAGGGATGTCACCATATTCCGAAACATGGCATGGCGGTGACTGGAAGTTCGATTTAATTTCACACCTGCTTTTCGATGTCTCATAGAACTGTTTACTCTCCTTCCTCAGTCGGTTCCTCGGGCATCACAAATCCGTCAAGTTTCATCCCTAAAGAAAGGCCCATTTCAGTCAGAACTTCTTTGATTTCATTTAATGATTTTCGACCGAAATTTTTAGTCTTCAGCATCTCTGCTTCAGTTTTACTGACGAGCTGATAGATTTTGTTGATATCTGCATTTTTTAAGCAGTTAGCGCTGCGCACAGACAGTTCCAGCTCTTCAACGCTTCGATACAAGTTTTCATTAAACTGCGGTTTCTCTTTTTGTTCGGTTTTTTCATGCGGCTGCGGCTCAAGCTTCTCGTCAAAATTGATAAAAATGCTCATTTGCTCTTTCAATATTTTGGCAGCATAAGCCACAGCGTCTTCGGGTATAATACTTCCGTCCGTCCAGATCTCCATAGTCAATTTGTCATAATCGGTACGCTGCCCAACACGTGCATTGCCCACAGTGTAATTGACCCGTTTGACAGGTGAAAATACGGCATCAATTGGAATCGTGCCGGCAGGTGCGTCCTCATCTTTATTTTCTTCGGCAAGCGAATATCCCTTTCCAACCTCGACTTTCATCTCCATCTTCAGTGATGCTTTTTCGGTAAGTGTGGCAATATGCTGCTTGGGATTAAGTACCTCACATCTGCCATCAACGCTTATGATATCCCCGGCGGTTACTTCTCCTTCGCCTCCGGCTTCAATGCGAACAAGCTTTGGTTCAGAATCCTCAAGTTTAAAACGAACTTCTTTTAAATTCAGAATAACCTCGGAAACATCTTCAAGCACGCCCGGGATCACACTAAACTCATGCATGACCGCATCGAACTTCACCGATGTGATTGCAGCTCCGTATAAAGACGAAAGTATTATTCTTCTCAAGGAATTTCCGATTGTAATTCCAAATCCTCGTTCCAAAGGTTCACACACAAACTTTCCATACGAAGGGTTGCTGCTTACCTGAACTTTTTCTGGCATAATTATTTGCTGCCAGTTCATGTACATAAGTTCATCTGATGGCATTTTCGTAGTCTCCTAATAATTAGACTTTGAGGTTTAGACCGCCTAAAACGATCGTTCAGCCCTAGTTATATGAGCAAAAACTATAATACGTTGATGTTACTTGGAGTAAAGTTCCACAATGAGCTGTTCCTGCATCGGCATGGTCAGATCCTCGCGTACCGGAAATCCCTTAACAATCCCTTTCAAACCTTCTTTTTCAAGGTCAAGCCACTGGGGGACGCCTCTGCGTACAACCGCCTCCAGCGAATCTTGAATTGCCTGTACTTTTTTGCTTTTTTCACGCACCTCGACGCTATCGCCAATTTTAACCAAAAAAGATGGTACATTAACCTTTTTGCCATTCACCAGGAAATGCTTATGAAGAACAAATTGACGGGCCTGAGCACGCGAGTTCGCAAAACCCATTCGATAAACGACATTGTCCAATCGACGTTCCAACAAAACCAGTAAATTCGTACCGGTTATGCCCCGTTGATGCTCTGCCCGCTCAAAAAACAAGTGGAATTGTTTTTCGGAAAGGCCATACATTCGTTTAACTTTTTGCTTTTCTCGCAGCTGAATGCCGTAATCCGATAGTTTTCTTCCTCGACGCTCGCCGTGCTCACCCGGTGGATAGGCTCGTCGATCAAAGGCGCACTTATCAGAATAGCACCGATCTCCTTTGAGAAATAGTTTTAAATTTTCCCGTCGACATTGCCGGCAGACGGAATCTGTATATCGTGCCAAATTTTCCTCCCTAAAATATAAGTCAAATAGGTGACTGGTTTACGGGTTGACGAGTAATAATGCTATGTCATGGCGGTTATCTGATTGTTCAACAAGTTAACGAATCAACCAAATCATACTCTGCGCCGTTTCGGCGGGCGGCACCCATTGTGTGGGATGGGTGTCACATCTTTAATCATCACCACATTAAATCCGGCGGCCTGCAATGCACGCAGCGCGGACTCCCGACCGGGGCCGGGGCCCTTGACATACACTTCCACACTTCTCATACCGTGTTCCATAGCTTTCTTGGCAGCATCCTCAGCGGCTAACTGCGCCGCAAAAGGGGTGCTTTTGCGTGATCCTTTGAACCCTTGGACGCCCGCACTCGACCATGTGACAACATTTCCCGCCGCATCGGTTACAGTGACTATTGTGTTATTAAAGGTTGATTGAATGTGAACGACGCCGTTTGCAATATTTTTTTTAACTTTCTTTTTAATCCGCGTTTTCTTGGCCATGTATAACGCCTCTCAGGTTTGACGATTTTCTAATGAGATTGAATATTCGAGTAGTGCTTTCAATCAGCAAATAGCGAGTACCTATATGTCTACTTCTTTTTAGCGGCACCTTTCTTCTTCACAGCCGCACGTTTCGGCCCTTTACGTGTACGGGCATTGGTGCTGGTCCGCTGGCCCCGCGCCGGTAGAGATTTTCGGTGTCGAAGCCCTCTGTAAGATCCGAGATCCATCAGGCGTTTGATATTCATGGACACCCCGGTACGCAGCTCGCCCTCCACCTTGAAGTCGTTGTCGATAATTTTGCGGATATTATTAATCTGCTCCTCGGTTAAATCATCGGTTTTGGTGTCCGGATTAATGTCGAGCCGGGAAAGTATGTGCTGAGAAGAGGTTTTACCAATACCGAAAATATATGTTAACCCAATTTCAATCCGCTTATTTCTGGGTAAATCAACCCCCGCAATTCTTGCCAAGACGAATCCTCCTTTAACCCTGTCTTTGTTTGTGCCGCTTGTTTTCGCAAATGACCCGCACGACCCCTTTCCTACGTACAATCTTACACTTGGGGCAGATCTTCTTTGCTGATGCTTTGACTTTCATTTGAATCGCTCCTTGCCAGTACTGGATGCCAGATATTCGCTATGAGGAATCATTCGGTTCCAAATCGTTTTACCCAAACCAAATACCCATGATCCCAGTGCGCGGCTTATTTAGATCGATAGGTTATCCTACCGCGCGAGAGGTCATAGGGCGATAGCTCAACTGTCACTTTGTCTCCAGGCAAAATTTTAATGAAATGCATCCGCATTTTCCCGGATATATGAGCGAGTACTTGATGCTTATTTTCTAACTCAACCTTAAACATCGCGTTTGGTAGGGTTTCTAAAACGACACCCTCTACTTTTATAGGTTCCTCTTTTGCCATAAATAGCTCCCATCTTATGTGCTCAAAATCACTGGACGGGTTATTTGTTTCCTGGTATTTTACCGGTTTAAGGGTTCAATTTACTCTGCTAATATCGCCCCTTCACACTGGCACCACTTTTTTTCAAAAAGCCTTCATAATGACGGCTCAACATATGAGATTCGATTTGAGCCACCGTATCAATGGCAACTCCAACGACAATGAGAAGTGCGGTCCCGCCAAAATAAAAGGGAACATTAAATCTAGTAATCAAGATGGATGGAAGAACGCACACTGCAGATACGTAAATCGCACCACCCAGCGTGATACGTGTCAACACTTTATCGATATAGTCGGCAGTCCGTTTACCCGGACGAATCCCCGGTATAAATCCGCCGTGTTTCTTCATATTGTCAGCCACATCGACCGGATTAAAGGTCACCGCCGTATAAAAATAACAGAAAAAGAAAATAAAACCGACGAACAAAAGTTCATATACCGCATTCCCCGGTCGCATCGATTCTGCAATCCCCTGAATCCAAGGAATTTTAATAAAACTGGCAATGGTCGCCGGAAACATGATGATCGAAGAAGCAAAAATCGGTGGAATAACGCCCGAGGTGTTAATCTTCAGCGGTAAATGTGTGCTCTGTCCGCCATACATTCTTCGACCCACCACCCGTTTGGCATATTGAACCGGTATCCGACGTTGCCCTTGTTCAACAAAAATAATGAAACCAACTACGAGCACCATTAAAACTGCTAAAATCAAAATAGCAAAAATGTTCATCTCACCGGTGGAAAGCAGACGGAATGTATTACCGATGGCGACGGGCAATCGACACACTATTCCAGCAAAGATAATTAAAGAGATACCGTTTCCAATGCCCCGCTCCGTGATTTGTTCACCCAACCACATAATAAATGCCGTCCCTGCGGTCAGAGTGATAACTGTCATGATTCTAAACTCCCAGCCGGGAAAGATAACCACCGGCGCACTACTGGGAGCGCTCATGCTTTCAAGGCCGACGCTAATTCCGAAACCCTGGATGATGCTGAGAATTACGGTCCCATACCGGGTATACTGGGTAATTTTCTTTCGCCCCTGCTCTCCTTCCTTTTTTAACTGCTCAAGATGAGGAATGACAACCGTCAAAAGCTGCAGGATAATTGAAGCACTGATGTAGGGCATAATACCGAGTGCAAAAACGGACAACTTCTCAAATGCACCGCCGGAAAACATGTTGAAAATACCGAATATGGTGCCTTCGGCTTGGGCAAAAAAGGAAGCAAGGGCGACACTGTCTATGCCCGGAACCGGTACATGCACTCCTACCCGATAAACAATCAACAAGGCGAGGGTAAAGACGATTCGCTTTTTTAATTCGGGTATTTTAAAAATATTCTGGAACCCGGAGCCAATCATTCTATGACCTCCACTTTGCCACCAGCTGCTTCTATCTTTTCTCTGGCGCGTTTACTGATTTGGTTTACTTTAATTTCCAGGGAATGATTGATCTCGCCCTGTCCGAGCAATTTAATTCCGCTCGGATTGCCTTTTACCAGACCCGCTTCCGCCAGAGCAGTTTTATCCAACACACTTCCGTTATCAAACTTTGCCAAATCGCGAATATTTATTACCGCGATGTTTTTTCGAAAAATATTTGTAAAGCCTCGTTTCGGCAGTCGGCGCTGAAGCGGCATCTGACCGCCCTCATAACCTGGGCGCACACCCCCGCCTGACCGGGAATTATATCCTTTGGTCCCACGGCCGGAGGTTTTTCCGGCTCCCGACCCGACACCACGTCCCAGACGCCTACGGACCCTGCGTGAGCCTTTCGGCGGTGATAGGTCATTTAGCTTCATCAATCTTCTCCTCAGCTTTTACGAGATGAGAGACGGTATTGATCATCCCCCGAATTGAAGGTGTGTCCTGAAGCTCAACAGTTTTATTGAGCCTAGTTAATCCCATACCCCTCAAGACTCGGCGATGTTTTTCAGGCCTGCCGATCATACTTTTTACTAGAGTCACTTTTAGCGTTCCAGACATGAATTTTAGTCCCTTCCTGGTTGCTGGTAGCTGGTATCTAGGTTCCGAATCCTAATGCCGGCCGGTTGGCATCCGCTGCTTGACTTCCGGACTCTTTTCCTGGTTATCAGTCGCGTTCTGTAAACACGATCGGCATTAAACCCGGGGCATCCACAGACCAAAAGCCTTCTTTAAAGATCCTCCACATTCAAACCACGTCTGGAAGCAACCTGATCGCGGCTTTCTAATTGCCGTAATCCTTGAATAGTAGCTTTTACAAGGTTATGTGGATTGTGTGATCCGATACACTTTGTCAAAATATTATTCACGCCGACCGCCTCAAGAACTGCGCGTACCGCGCCACCTGCAATCACGCCGGTACCCTGCGCCGCGGGCTTTAGCAAGACCCTTCCAGCCCCGAACCTTCCAATAACCTCATAAGGTATGGTCCCATCAATCAGAGGTATACTGACCATGTCCTTTTTGGCTTTTTCCACACCTTTGCGGATGGCTTCAGGGACTTCCCCCGCTTTGCCGAGACCGAAACCAACCTGCCCATTTCCGTCTCCCACGACCACTATGGCACTAAAGCTAAAGCGGCGACCACCTTTGACGACCTTCGCCACCCGGTTGATATGCACCACCTTGTCTATTAATTGAACCTCATCTAAGTCTTGCCTTAACAAGAGCCTGCCTCCTTTGCTCCTTTAAAGATGTGAAAAATCAATGCTTATCCTAAAAGACCAGACCAACTTTACGGGCTCCTTCCGAAACCGCTTTGACTCGCCCGTGATACAAAAATCCATTACGATCAAATACAACTTCTTTGACGCCTTTTCCAATTGCACGTTCGCCTATGAGTTTGCCGACATAGCCTGCCGCGGCAACCTTGTCTTCAAATTTGGGTGCTTCCTTTAACTGTTTTTCTAGCGTTGAGGCTGCCGCGACTGTTATCCCTTGTGAATCATCAATGATTTGGGCGTATGTATGCCTGGCACTCCGAAACACACTCAGCCGAGGGCATTGTGGTGTTCCTCCAACTTTTTTTCTGATTCGTTTCCTTCTTTTTAAACGAGCTTGTTTACGAGTTTTCGCAGACCCCATTTTGTGTTTCCTTTTACAGGCGACGATTACCTGCTGACGATTGACTATTTTAAGAATTCTATCACTTTACTTTGTACCCGTTTTACCGGCCTTTCTGCGGATGTATTCCTCGGCGTATTTGATGCCCTTGCCTTTATAAGGTTCAGGCGGCCTTATGCGGCGGATTGCGGCGGCTGTCAGACCGACTTTTTCTTTGTCGATTCCAGACAACTTAATTACATTGTTCTTCTCCACAGTTGCCGTGATACCTTCAGGCAGATCAAATTCAACAGGCTTAGAATAACCCACATGCAGAACAATCTGTTTGCCTCTAACTTCCGCCCGATAACCGATGCCGTTTATCTGTAGTACACGTTCAAATCCCTGGCTTACACCGGTGATCATGTTTGCCACCAGACTTCGAGTCAGTCCTTGAAGCGCCCGGCTGTTTCTATCTTCTGATACCATGGAGACGTCCATAACATTATCTTCAATATTCAGATCAACCGCCGGGTGGATGGAACGGTTGAGAGTTCCTTTCTGACCTGAGACTGTCAGCAATTTGTTCGCGTATGTTATTTTCGTTTTATCCGGTATCGGAATCGGTTTTTTACCAACTCGAGACATCTGTTACTCTCCTGTATTTTGTTAAATCGCCAACAAGTGAATCGGTTTCAAAGGTCTTTAGTTTGCCGATACGGGGCAGTAAATCAAATGACGGCATTCTACCAAAGGTTGCATAAAACCTCACCGCCAAGTTTTTCCCTGCGGGCAGTCTTGTCGGTCATGATTCCTTTCGAAGTGGATAAGATTGCAACACCCATACCGTTGTAAACCGGCTTAATATCCTTGCATTTAACATAAACCCGTCGACTGGGTTTACTGATTCGTTCGAGACCATATATAACTTTGGATTGCCCGGGCCCGTATTTGAGATAAATACGCAAAATACCTTGTTTGCCATCTTTTAAAAATTTGTAGTTACGGATAAATCCCTCTTCCTTTAAAATCTTCGCTATTTCGATTTTTAATTTTGACCCCGGTACATCGACACTGTTGAATCTGGCCTTGGCCGCATTGCGGATACGGGTCAACATGTCAGCAATTGGATCACTAATTGACATTATTATCTCCTACAATTCTATAATCTCGTTTCTGATACCTTGTCACGGGTTTACTGATTATGGCCACCGGTTGCGGGTCTCAGCTTGCCGATTTCTCCTATGCGTCGCTTCGCGGATTGGCTGGGGTATTCATCAAACACCCACCGGTATCGGATAAAAAGGATTCAGTTACCGGTCACGAGGGACCAGCTGCCAGCTACCAGCTCGATTTAATAACACCTGGCAATTTACCCTCTGATGCAAATAGCCGAAAACAAATCCGGCAGATGCCGAATTTTCGCAAAAAGCCTCTCGGTCGCCCACATATCGGGCACCGGTTGTAAGCTCTGGCTTTGAATTTGGGTTTTCGTGTCGCTTTAATTCTGAGCGCTTTTTTTGCCAACTCATCCTCCTTATTAATCCGTTTACGGCGGGGATTGCACGATCATAAATTCTTACTGGTGTGCAGATCGTCGTCTGTTGCGCACTTCCGTAAACCAGGAGACGTCCGCGTGAGCATTAGATAGTGCCTGAGAAGTATGCTAATGATGCCGAACCTGTCGGCTAATTGCGGAATGGCATACCCAGCAGGCGCAAGAGCTCTTTCCCCTCTTCATCGCTTTGCGCAGATGTGACCACACTGATGTTGAGCCCTTTTATCCTATCGATTTTATCGTAATCAATTTCAGGAAATATGATATGCTCTTTGATCCCCAGGGAATAGTTGCCACGGCCGTCGAACGCTTTTCCTGAAATCCCTCTAAAGTCACGAACACGAGGCAGGGCAACATTTACCAACTTATAAAAAAAGTCATACATACGGGTTCGCCGAAGCGTAACCATACAACCTATTGGCATTCCTTCGCGAAGTTTAAAGGCCGCAATCGACCTTTTAGCCCGCGTAATTACCGGTTGTTGACCGGCAATGATTTTAAGTTCTTCCACCGCCGAGTCCAGCAGCTTTATATTTTGAATCGCTTCACCCAACCCCATGTTCAGCGTAATTTTGTCCAGCTTGGGCACCTGCATGACGTTTTTATAGTCAAAGGTTTCAATCAGCTTGGGGACGACTTCTTTATGATAAAAATCTCTGAATTGTGACATTGTAATTCTCCGCCAATCGGACTCAACTATCCAGGGCCTCACCACATTTACCACAGGTCCGGACCTTTTTACCATTCTCCAATCGTTGCATCTTGACACGCGTAGGTTTGACGCATTTATTACACATCAACATGACATTGGACCACTGAATCGGCATTTCTTTCTCGAGAATTCCGCCTTGTCTGTTTTGAGCAGTCGGTCTGCTGTGGCGCTTGGCCATATTTATCTTCTCGACAAGAATTCGGTTTTTCTTCTTTACGACTTTCAGAACTTTACCGATTTTACCTTTATCTTTGCCGACAATGACTTTTACCTTATCGTCCTTTTTAATGTGGCAATTATCTGCTAGCATAATTCGTTTCTCCGCCGTCAATTATAATACTTCCGGTGCCAGAGAGATGATTTTCATAAATCGTTTAGCCCGCAGTTCTCTGGCCACAGGACCGAAAATACGGGTGCCAATGGGTTCTCTGGCAGCATTAATCAGCACCGCAGAGTTATCGTCAAATCGAATATAGGATCCATCCGGTCGTCGGATTTCTTTTTTGGTGCGCACAATCACGGCCTTTAATACATCTCCCTTTTTTACTTTCGCATTCGGTATGGCCTCTTTGACGGATACAACAATGATATCCCCCACGGATGCATAGCGTCTGCGAGAGCCACCAAGAACTTTAATGCAGTAGAGAACCTTTGCTCCCGAGTTATCGGCCACGGTTAATCGCGTCTCTGCCTGAATCATTTTCTTCTCATCCTTTTATATCAAACAGCCTTTTCAACGATTTTGCTCACCCGCCATCGTTTCGATTTGCTGAGAGGACGGCACTCGGTTACGAGCACTTTATCACCTATCTGACACTCATTGCTTCCGTCGTGAGCAGCAAATTTGGCGCGTCTTTTGATATACTTGTGATATAGTTGATGTTTAACCAACCGTTCCACCAACACGACAACCGTTTGGTCCATCTTGTTGCTGACGACCGTCCCGACCATTTGTCTTTTTATTCCTCGTTCTTTCATGGTAGCCACTATTCTTGCTCTTTCTCCTTATTTAAAGCGACTTCACGAATAATCGTTTTTATCCTGGCGATGTCATGTTTAATCTGTTTCAATCTCTGAGGATTTTCAAGCTGACCGATTTCATGCTGAAAACGCAGGTTGAATAACTCCTCCTTCAGATCAGAAGCTTTCTGTTCCATCTCATCGAGGCTCAAGTCTCTAATCACACTGGTTTTCATACGGCATCGCTCCTCTCGACGAATTTTGTTTTCACCGCAAGTTTATGGGATGCAAGTCGTAGGGCTTCTTTAGCCATCTCCCTGGAAACCCCCTGCATTTCATAAAGAATTCTGCCCGGGCGTATAACAGCCTCCCAGCCCTCTGGAGAGCCTTTACCTTTGCCCATGCGCACCTCGGCGGGTTTTTTGGTGAAAGGCTTATCAGGAAAAATTCGAATCCATATACGGCCGCCCCTCTTGATATGACGGGTCATTGCAATACGTGCCGCCTCAATTTGTTTGGCTGATAACTTACCACATTCCGTAGCTTGTAATCCGAATTCTCCAAAATTCAATGTACAACCACGACGAGCGATACCTCTCATCTTGCCTTTTTGCTGCTTACGAAATTTTACCTTTTTGGGGCTCAGCATCTTCTTTATCTCCGTTTAGACGCTATTGGCTATATCGTGAATCATTGCAAACCCGCGGTTCGAGGCCGCTCTCACTGATTATCAGCAGGGAGCAATTAACTCTCGATTTCAACTTGGTCTTTTTTAAGTATTTCTCCCTTGAATATAAAAACCTTAACTCCAATAATGCCGTAGTTTGTGCGGGCTTCGATAAACCCATAATCGATATCTGCTCTGAGTGTGTGCAAAGGAACTCGTCCCTCCCGATACCATTCGGTCCGGGCCATTTCCGCCCCTCCCAGTCGACCGGAACATATAATTTTCACGCCGAGAGCTCCAAACCGCATAGCGGATGAAACACCCCGTTTCATTGCTCGTCGGAACGCAACGCGTCTTTCAATCTGCAAGGCCACATTCTCTGCCACAAGCTGGGCATCGATTTCAGGTTTTCGTACCTCCTGGATGTCAATCATAATTTCGCGAGAACTCATTTTTTCGAGATCTTTTTTTAGTTGCGAGATCTCTGCACCCTTTTTCCCGATCACGATTCCCGGCCTAGAAGTGTAAATCCTCATTCGGACACGCTTGGACGATCGCTCGATTTCAATCCTGGAAACTCCTGCATGGTAAAGCTTCTTTTTGATGAATTTGCGAAGCTTATGGTCTTCATAAATATAATTGGCATAATTTTTTCCGCCAAACCAACGTGATTCCCACGTTTTGACAATTCCCAGTCTCAATCCAATTGGATTTACTTTCTGGCCCAAGCTTTACCTCCTTTGTTAAACCGAAGAATCCTCAGCCAAAATAACCGTAATGTGGCTGGTTTTTTTCAATATTCGTGTTCCTCTGCCCCGTGCTCTTGCTTTCCAGCGTTTTAGGGTAGGGCCCTGATCCGCGATTATGTTGCGAATAACCAACAGATCAATATCAATATCCGGATTTTGATCCGCGTTCGCAACTGCCGAACGCACAACCTTTTCCAGGATGTTTGCCGCCTTTTGAGGCATAAAGGTGAGTGTTTGCAGCCCGGCTTCTACAGGCTTGCCTTTTATGGCTCCAACCACTTTCCTCACTTTACGAGGCGAAACGCGAACATACTTTGATACTGCTTTAACCTCCATCGTCGGTAACCTTTTTTAACCGTTGAATCCATATAGGAAAATTTTCATCGAACGTCTTATCTCTTCAATTTGGATTTTTTATCACCGGCATGTCCGTAAAATGTACGAGTCGGAGAAAATTCACCCAGTTTATGTCCTACCATATTCTCAGAAATGAAAACCGGAACAAATTTTCTACCGTTGTGCACAGCCAATGTAATGCCAACCATCTCTGGAACAATTGTAGAGCGTCGTGACCAGGTTTTGATAACCCTGGCGCTGCGTGTTTCCTGAGCCATCAGCACTTTGTTCATTAATTTCGGTTCAATATAGGGACCTTTTTTTAACGATCGCGGCATACGTTCTCCAAATAGCTTAGTTAAATGTTACTTTCGCTTTTTAACAATAAGTCGATTACTAGATTTGTTCTTACGAGTTTTATATCCTTTGGTCGGCCAGCCCCACGGACTGCAGGGGTGACGCCCGCCGGAGGAACGCCCTTCACCGCCCCCCATCGGGTGATCAACCGGGTTCATCGCAACTCCTCTGACTTTTGGCCGTTTGCCAAGCCATCGTTTGCGACCAGCTTTGCCTATAGAGATGTTTTCATGACCGACATTGCTTAATTGCCCAATGGTGGCTTTGCATTTCAAAAGTACCATGCGAACTTCCCCCGATGGTAACTTTATTAGAGCATATGGATCTTCTTTTGCCATCAGTTGGGCATAGGTTCCTGCACTTCGGACAATTTGCCCGCCTTTTCCTTCGCGCAATTCAATGTTATGTACCTGGGTACCTAACGGAATATTGCGCAACGGTAAGGTATTGCCCGGCTTAATATCCGCATCAGGACCGGACTCCACCACATCATTTACCCTCAGGTGCTGCGGTGCCAAAATGTAGCGTTTTTCCCCATCAGCATAGTGAAGCAGGGCAATGCTTGCCGACCGGTTGGGATCATACTCAATTGACGCTACCTTTGCCGGGATGCCGGTTTTGTCCCGTTTAAAATCGATAATTCGATAATGGCGTTTGTGGCCGCCTCCGCGATGCCTGCATGTGATGCGTCCATTTGAGTTCCGCCCACCGGATTTCTTTATAACTTTCAACAGGCGCTTTTCCGGCTTTGTCTTGGTGAGTTCGCCAAAAGATTCATAGGTTTGAAATCGTCGCCCCGGAGAGGTCGGTTTTACCTTTTTGGTTGCCATTTTCTACTCCTATCGTCGACACAGCGGAAATCTCAGTTTATCCCAAACTCAATCCAACCATGCCACAGTTTGCGGTCTAGACCCCCTCAAAAAAATCAATCCGTTCGCCCGGCAGTAAGGTTACGATCGCTTTTTTCCAATCCCGACGTTTCCCCACAATCCGCCCCCGGCGCTTTGTTTTACCCGTTATCTGCATTGTTTTGACATCGGCAACTTTTACGTTAAAAATATCTTCAATTGCTCGCTTGATTTCGATCCGGTTAGCCCGGCGGTCCACCTCGAAGGTCAGCTGATTATACATCTCTTTCTGAATACTGGTCTTTTCGGTAATTAAAGGTCGTTTAATGATTTCTTGGGCAATCATGAGAGCAACCTCCTCTCAATCGTCTTTATGGCAGGTTCCAACAAAACCAAGGTGCGGTGCTTAAGCACGTCATAGACGTTCAATCCCTCGCTTCTGAGCACCTTAACGTCCGTAACATTTCGAGATGACATTTCCAAGTTTTCGTTCTGCTTCTCAGTGACGATCAGGGCGTTTTCGAGGTCAAGCTTTTTCAACAGATTGACAAACTCTTTGGTTTTGATCGCGTTGAGTTCAAATTGATCTAAGACCATCAATTCATTTTCCTGCATCTTACTGCTCAGCGCCATCTTTAACGCCAGTTTTCTAACTTTTTTCGGCACGTTATACGCATATCTTCTTCCGTCAGGACCAAAAGCAACCCCGCCACCCCGAAGCAAAGGAGACTTAATATTTCCGCGTCTGGCCCGGCCGGTCCCTTTCTGTCGGAAAAGCTTTCTGCCACTGCCCCTCACATCACTGCGATGCTTAACTGATGCTGTTCCCGACCGCCGATTAGCCAGTTGCATGACCACAACTTCGTGCAAAACGCTGCTCTTTATGGGAACATTAAAAACATCATTCGCAAGCTCTACCTGCGATACGTGTTCGCCTTCTACATTTTGTACATCTACAACTGCCATACGTTTCCCTATCCACTCACTAGGATCCATGAAAAAGGATCCATCAATCTTGTTTAAACTTCAGTTTGTTGATGGTAACCAGGCCTGTAGCGGCACCCGGGACGGCACCTTTTAATAGAATCATGTTATCGTCCGAGCGAATGTCAAAAACTTCTATGTTTCGAACAGTTTTGCGTTCATTCCCATAGTGACCAGGCATTTTTTTGCCTTTAATCACTTTTGCGGGATAAGCGCTGCATCCGATCGATCCCGGCCTTCTAATATTTTTACTCCCATGGGTCATAGGGCCGCGATGAAATCCATAACGTTTAATAACACCGGAAAAACCACGTCCTTTGGAATTACCGACAACATCAACCCGTTCCCCAACCTCAAACAATTCGACTGTAATTTCCTGTCCAAGACTATATTCTTCTGGATTTTCGACCGAAAATTCCCTCAAATATCGAAAGCATTTGTCACCGCTCTTTTTGAAATGACCCTGTTGGGGTTTATTGGTCCGGTTTTTCTTCTTTTCGCCGAAACCCAGCTGCAACGCATCATATCCGTCTGAGGCTTTTGTTTTAATTTGGGTCACGACACACGGCCCCGCCTCAATTACCGTCACCGGGACATATCCCCCTTCCGGAGTGAACAATCCCGTCATCCCTATTTTTTTTCCTAACAGTCCTTTACTCATGGCCCAACTTATCCCTGTTGTCTGACTGGATTCTTTACAATCAAACTTCTGACGTATGTCAGAGTGTTGAACTATTTATCCAACGGGAACCAAGAATATAGGGATTCAGAAATTTACAAAGCATCATCGTCCAACAATCTCCGAATCCCTAAATTTTAGGATTGCACGCTAAAGCTTAATCTCAACATCAACTCCGGGGGAGAGATCCAACTTCATCAACGCATCAACGGTTTGCTGAGTGGGTTCAAGAATGTCGAGTAGTCTTTTGTGGGTCCGCATCTCGAATTGTTCACGGGACTTTTTGTCGATGTGGG
>WOR8_10000364_pt1 | contig 71136 bp, 45 predicted proteins | sample DeeMarSeWOR38_10_FD_19890 | JGI IMG/M metagenome (IMG submission 19890)
ACGAAGGAATCGTCATCCACTTTTCTTTCAATCCAGGTGGCAAATAGGTGGCGAATTAGGATGAGGACAGCTATGGACAATAATGGACAATTATAGAAAAATAAAGGTTTGCGTTTCAGCTTCTGCCAAGATGATGATGTGTTGTTTTTATTGACTTTACATCTTTCGTTATGGTCTTGAAAACCGCCGGGCGCAAGCCCTTGTGGGTTGGAGTCCCACGTCCTCCGCTAATCTTTTTACCTCTTCAAAGCATCTTGAACATTTTCTTCGAAAAATTAGAGGGGGTAAAGTGTCTGATTACAAGGGTTGAGAAAGAATGTGCAAAAACAAGTGCAATTTTTGCCCAAGAGTGTCCAAATTTTACCCCTATAAAAGACAATAGCATAAGATAGTCTCAGCCTTCTTGTTTTGTTTATTATGGACTTACGTTTAGCGCTTCCAGGGGGACGCTACATCTATCCCTGCAAATGGTAATCCGTGCTAAATACCACCGAAACCTCTGTAATTAAGTTATTTTAATTTAGGTTGACCTTCACCGAAACTATATTGACAAGAACAAAAACTTACCATATATTCCAGGCATCTTAATTGGAGCACAAACCGACTTGTCAGAAATTAGGGAGCGAATATGGGGTGGTATAATTAGGATTTATTTCAAATGTAGCTATTTAGAAAATCCATATCATCGTTCAATCAACAGAATCATTTCATTCATCATTTCATTTAAATAAATCATATAGGAGGAAAATATCATGAAGGTAAGGATTATTTCAATCATCGTGATCTGTTTAGCTCTGTTTCTATTCGGTGGAGTTTTCGCACAGCAGTGGTCTGATGCAGAGAAGGAGGTTTGGAAAAATGTTGAAACATATTGGGACCTCGCTGCCAAAGGAGATACTGAGGGTTTTCTATCTTATTTTCATGGTGACTTCAGCGGATGGATTAACACTGCGGAGCTTCCGCATGATAGAGCCACACGTGAAAAATTCATCAGGTTTTATAATCCCAAGACCAAAACGTTGCTGTATAACATTGAACCCTTGACTATTAAGATTCACGGTAATGTTGCAATTGTGCATTACATCTATATGGAGGTATCCAAGTATCAGGATGAAAAAGAACAAAGTGAGCAAGGACGCTGGACCGACATTCTTATGAAGCAAGATGGCAAATGGGTTATGATCGGCGACCATGGCGGACCCACTTCGGGAAATTAGGGAGCATCTTGTTAACATTATAATATGGAAGCAAAGTTATCGTTGTTCGATTCAATCTAATTATAAAACTTTTAAAGGAGGATTATGAAACATCTAATTAAAGTACTGGTGGTGTTGATGGTGGGGATATTGCACATTAATTTAGCTTATGCTGATGATGCCGCTGACTTAAAGACCGCTGTACTGGCTGTGGATGCTGCCTACAGCAGTGGAGATGTGGAGGCTATACTCAAGTATATGCACCCGGAACACAGCCGCTTCGCTGCTGATGGCGGACTTATTAATCCAATAGGATTTGCCGAAGCTGGTCTTAAAGCCTATTTTGAAGCTGGGAATAAACTCAATATTCAGGGACGCCATATGGATGTCAAGATTTACGGTAATACCGGTGTAGTGACCTATTATACCGTGATAGAGACTACCCTACCAGATGGGAATACCACCCAGGCCACTACTCGTGAGACAGAGGTTTGGGTCAAACTAGATGGCAATTGGAAGCGAGTCCATATCCACTCTTCGCCTTTAACACCAGCGCAACAGTAAGCTGAAATTAAAAGAATAAAGCCACCACTGAAGGTGAATTATAGAGAGTTTAGCATCACGAGTGGCTGGTGTCGGAGGCGCTCAGCGCGCCGACGGTTTTCTGGCCTGTGCTCGCGTCGAGGTTTTGTGGTTTTGCGAAGTGTTATGCATGAAGCCCGCGCCGCCCAGGCGTATTGCTTACTGCCCCACGAGCACTTACTAAGGCCCGTCAATCCATTCCAGTTGGCAGACCTTTGCTATTGACATATTTGCTTAAAATGGTTGCATTGAAATATCAATGGATTTCCTTCTATTTTCATTGTTTAGTTATATTGGCTAGCTGTTTGGAGACCAGGGAATCTGCCATTACTCCTTTTGCCGTAGATTCCCTTTATTTCTTGAGTGTCCCCCGTCAGATCTTTTTGGACAGAATCTTCGTGTAAACTAAGAGAGAATTTTGCATTCACAAGGCGAATAAGCGAATAATGACATACCTTTTTCGTTTTAAAAAGCTAAATAATACTTTGATATCATAGAGACTATTTGAGAAAAAAATAGACTACACTAATATTGCGGAGTTATATGCCAAAAATGTCTGTATTTTGTCCCGGTTTTGTCGTTAGCTAAGAAATTGTCAATTTTGTAGATGTGGATTTTTCAACAGTTTAGAAAAACGCTAAGATCTTGTTCTGGTCCAGATGGTCAACTTTCTCTGTAGCAAAATTTTCACCTCAGACTAAACAACAGAATTCCAACTGTTTTTCTCACGATACTGATATCCAGTTGATGTTAGAAAAGTTCGAAAAGAGTCTATGAAGGGGAGGGAAATAAATTTAACGTCTACCTGGAGATGATATCCTGGTACATTTTTACTATAACGTTTTCTATGAAGTGTTCGCTTTTATGCTGTTTTTGGCAGCCGACTGATTCTATACCTCTTAAGCGTCCGCGCGACATCGGATTCAGAAACAGTGATCCTATGGTAGCACTCAAGATAATATTTGATCCTTAATGAACCGACCTGATAGGTAATTCGTAAATGGATAATCTTCTCGACAACCGATGGTTTTAGTTTTCTTGGATGAGATTTGGCGGCAATTTTTTGGAGCCCGGCTTTACCTCCCTTATTATAGGCCTTTTTCCATTCAAAAAAAGAAAATCGAGCTATACTGAATTCTTTGCAAGTTTTGGTTACACTTCCAATGGCCTCCGCATACCTTAAAATAAGTAGTTTTCTTCGCTGATTAAGAACATCTTTGACCTCTTGATTTATTACTGGACCGCCATAATATCTTTTAGAATTTAATAAATAATGTCCGGCAGGGGTCTGAAGTACTATACCTATTACATTTTGTACTATCCATATGTTTAGGGTTACTGACCAATGTCCTTTTTGCTCAGAATTCCTCTCTCCCTTATCCTCATGAAGAGATTAACAGCCGGGGAAATTGGGCAAAGATTATGAAAAAAGAGAAGACAACCATATTACGGCTGTATCAATTTCAGGGTGACAGATGGTGGGATATAATCCTGTAATTACAAGAAACGAAGTGACGATCTATCTGCAATTCTATCGAATCGCAAGTTCGTAAAACGATCTCGAAGAGAAGCAGTATTTGAGATTGCCACGTCTATTTTGGTAATGAAATTATAAACTCTGTGTATTTACCTTCCTCGCTCTCAAATCGAATGTCTCCGCCATGCACCTTCGTGACGATATCATAACTGAGTGATAAACCCAAACCTGTTCCTTCGCCGGTTGGTTTAGTAGTGAAGAACGGATTAAAAAGCTTATTTCTTATATTTTCGGGAATCCCATTTCCATTATCGCGAATCCGGATTTCAACCTTGCCCGGTATGTTTTTGGTACAAACCTTGAGTGTGGGAACGAAATCATTGCCGCTGTTTTTACTCTTATCATTTATGGCGTAGCAGGCATTATTGATTATGTTCAGGAATACCCGGCTGAGATCCTGCGGGACGATATTTATTTTTTCAATCGATTTATCATATTCCGTTTCCATGGTAATATTGAAACTCTTGTCTTTTGCCCGCATTCCGTGATAAGCAAGATTGACGTACTCATCGAGAAGATTATTAATATCCGTTAACATTTTCTCGCCTGAAGTTCCTCTGGAGTGCAGCAGCATTCCTTTCACGATTGAGTCTGCTCTTTTGCCGTGCTGATTTATTCTCTCAAGGTTTTGTTTTAAGTCTTCAATCAATTCGATAACTTCTTCATCGTTTTTATTCTGCAATTCCGTTTGCATTTCGTCAAGGAGCTCACGGCTCACCTCGGAAAAATTATTTACGAAGTTCAACGGGTTTTTGATTTCGTGGGCGATACCGGCGGTGAGTTCACCCAATGAAGCCATTTTTTCGGAATGAATAAGTTGCGCCTGTGCCGATTTCAATTCATTTAGCGTTACTTCAATTTTGTTTTTTGCCTCCTCAATATTTTTAAAGTCTTCATATCGTGCATAGGCAATCGAGAATGCATCGGCTAATGTTCGAACCAAATCGAGTTTCTCCTCAGTAAGAGCAGAAATATCTCCGACATAAAGCATTCCCTGGGCAAACGGAACAAAGTGCAGATCAAGAGATTCCGGCAGAGTTGACGAACCCTGGTAAGTCTCAGCATTTTGAACCTGCCCGATTTCCATCATGGATTTTGTCCATTTGATAAATTCTTCCTTGTTCCAGTGTTCTTTATAAACCTGATTCTTTTTCCAGTGTTTAACCGTGTTGCTTGTAATTTTATTTGAATCAAAGGGCAAGTTCAATGCTCCAAGGGATTTACCGTCCGGGGTGGTCAAATAAACCTGAACTTTTTCATTCTCTTCATCCACAATGAAAACGCCGCAGCGGATAAAAGGCACCTCCAGTGTTTCAAGTTCGCGCCAGATAATGGGCGTGATGCGATTGAGATCTTCGGAGGTGCGCATACTGGCAATTTCACCGCGAATTCTATCTAAAGAAGCTTGCTTAATTGCTTCTTTTGCTTGTGCTTCTGCTTTTTTAAGATCGAGGAAACGTATATATGCTTGATCGAAAACTTTTGCAAAGCGTAACAATACCTCATTCTCTTCTTCTGAAAATAATTTACCTGTATAATCATTAAAGAAGATGGCTGAATGTTGTTGAATAGCAACAGAATAACCAAAATAAGGCTGCTCAAAAATCCATTTTTTTAATTCTTCAGGGATTATCTTAAAATCTGAATGTTCAAAAGTATATTCGAAGCACTCGTTCTTTTGTTCAAAAGAATAAACAACGGGAAGCAATTCTTTGCCTTCTTTGCGCGCTTTAACGAAATCATGAAACAGAATGTTATCAAAATAAGGTAGATGCATGGTTACCGGTCCCTCAACATGAGCCGGGTTTACATACCAGTGAAGTAAATCTTGTGAACCTTCAATGAACGTAGCCAGTGAAATACCACCATTCATTTCAATGTTCAGCTCATTCATTTTATCCATTACTGTTACTACAACATCTTTTATCTCATCGCTTTTATGCATAGCCATTGTTCTGCTTCGCACTCTTTCCAGCGCTGTTTCAATTTGAGCTTCTCTTGCTCGTGCCTCGGCTTTTTGCAGATCGAGGAAACGCTGGTACAATCGGTCAAATTCGGTAGCAAAGCGCACGACAATCGACTTTTCCTCATCGGTTGCCTCGCGATGGTGCATGAATCCGATATAGCCATGCTTGTGGTATCCAGCCACGGAATAGATACCATCGGAAAAGTCCCTTTTGTTAAACCGGGCTTTTTGAGGCAGTGATTTAAATAAAATATGAAACGTATCCCAGAATTCGGATAGTTTTTCTTTCGGATAATGTAAAAGCTGGATAGATTCCGGCTGACCTTTTTTCCATTCGTCAACACTATCCTGCCACACATCCATTGCATCGAGACTGATGGTTTGCTCCACCATGTGCCGATAGCCCTTTTTACCCGTAATGCGATGTTTGAATATGTTGTTATCAACGTCAAACAAATCAAGACAACCATAGACTGGCGCAATACCCAGGACATCAAATTGATCAAACATGACCCCCAATACATTGCTCAGTTCATCCGACTTGTGCATGGCCATTGCAGCCGCCCGTACTCGTTCCAATGAGGCCTCAATTTGTGCTTCGCGTGCCTGAGCTTCTGCTTTTTTTAGATCGAGGAAACGAGTGTAGGTTTGTTGGAATACTTTTCCAAAGCGCATAAGCGTATTATTTTCCTCATCAGTATATGGAGTACCCGAAAAATTTTCTATATACAATCCAACATTCACCAACAATACACCTGATCCGGCAAGACCAGGGCAATTGAAATAATATTCCAATGATTCCTCCGGCACGCCGGGAATCAACTTAAAAAGATCTCGATAAAATTTGTTTTTTTCTTCCAAGGCCAGAAGGTATGTAAAAAACTCCTGTCCCTTTTCTTTTGCTTCCCTAATACTGTTATTGGGTGGAGAATCAAAACACGGGATTGTTATCTCGGACGGGATCTCACGCTGATCTGCCAGCCAAATATGCAGATCATCCCTTGTTTTATAATCTAATATAAACCCGGTATGTTCAACGTTGATCTTTAACTGAACAAATTGTTCATATACAAGCTGAATTACCTCTTTGAGCTCTTCACTTTTTTGCATACCCATTGTTCTGCTTCTCACTCTTTCAAGTGAAGCTTCAATTTGGGCTTCTCTTGCCTGCGCTTCTGCTTGTTGCAAATCTTTGTAGCGTTTGTATGTAAGACTAACAACGGTTGTAGACCTGCGGAATATTTTCAAATCTTCTTCAATCAGTTCTTTTTCAGTCCATGCGTATACATCACCTTCTTTGAACATAAAATAATATCCAAATTGAACTGCATCATGGGGATAGTCCGGATAAGAGATCTGCGGCTTTAACACCTGATAATATTTTTTTATTTGGTTACCCCTCAACACTGTATGATATTCTTTCTGCTTTAACCAGTGATCAAAAATATTTTCTAATATTGGATGTCCGGTCATTTTTATTTTGCCAATCACTTCAACTGAATCACCCTCTTCAGTCGTATTCATTGTTGAGACTTCTGCCAAACGAGTTTCTTTTTCGACCAATGCAACTCCGCATCTTCGTGGAATTACTCCTAGCGATTTCAATTCGCTATAAAAGACAACAATGGTTTCCGCTAAATCTTTTGAACTGTGCATTGCCATGGCTTTTGCGCGAACTCGTTCTAACGAGGCTTCAATTTGCGCTTCTCTTGCCTGAGCTTCTGCTTTTTGCAAATCGAGAAAGCGGCGGTAAGTAAGATTGAAGACAGCAGCAAATCGTTCCAGAAGATTTATTGTTTCTTCCGGCTGTAAATCAGGTGAAGCAAGTCCGATGAGTCCTTGCGAGAAGAAAGCAATGTTCTGTACTCTTCGTTTTTGTGAAAGACCTCCCTTAAACGGAACATGGAGTTTTTGGAGATGCTGAAAATAATCCTGGAGTTCCTTTCCCTTCATATCGATGGTAATTGATTTTTTATTCTCTATCCAACCCCTCAACATTTTTTTAAAGGAATGGTTCTTCTTCAGGTTTGCTGAAAACCCGGAGCTGACTTTGCTTCCATCTTCATCTGTTATCCAGAATTCCACATCTCCGGATTTATTCTTCATGATTCCGATGTACAAACGATTGGGGGCGATACCTAAATCTATTAATTGCCTAAAAAGCACGGCAGCCGTATCGGCAAGTTCATTACTTTGATGCATTGCCATTGTTCGGCTTCGAACTCTTTCTAACGCCGCTTCAATCTGTGCTTCTCTTGCCTGTGCTTCGGCTTTTTGGAGATCGAGGAAGCGAGTGTAAGTAAGATCAAAAACGGCTGCAAATCTCTCTAATAGCTTGACAGTTTCTGCGGGTCTGGGTTCCGGGGTGGCTATGGATAACAAGCCCTTTGGAAAAAAGGCGCAGTATATAACACGTCGATTTTCCTCCTTGCTTTTCCGATTCTTAACTACCTTGTACTCTTTAAATTCGGGAAGACTATTTCTGAAATCACTGTACTTCTTTAATTGGCTACCTGACATATCAAGTACTAGCGATTTCTTTTGCTTTTTCCATGCAGCATATATCTTATTTATTACAATGGGTTCTCTTATTGGAGCCTTGAACATCCGGTTCATTCGAGTTCCCTGCACAGACAGCCAAATCTCAAGTACTTTTTCGGGTTCATTCATAATTCCGATGGAAAGCTGATCAGGATTTTCTCCCAGCTCGCTAAATTGTTGAAAAAGGACCTGCGCAGTTTCAGCCAGTTCATCACTGTGCTGCATGGCCATAGTTCTTGCCCGAATTCTTTCCAGAGCCAATTCAATTTGTGCTTCTCGTGCCTGGGCTTCTGCTTTTTGAAGATCGAGAAAGCGGTTGTAGGTGAGATTTAAAACTGAAGCAAATCTTTTTAATACCTTTTTGTCATCCTCAGTTAATAGCTGTTCACTGAATGCATAAAGATTTCCGCGCTGAAAAGTCGTGGTATAGAAGTATTGTTTTCTTTCTTTCGTTGCCTGGACAAGGGAGCGGGATTTGGGTAGGTTGAGATTTGTTTTTGCCACGGCTTTGTAATATACATCCAGGTCTTTTCCCCTTAGGACATAGGAAAAATCCTTCTGTTTCAACCATGCCTCAAAAATTCCTTTAGACAAGGGATGTTGGTCAAACTTCTCCTTACTTGACACCTGGACAACAGATTTTTTACCCTTTTTAACGGAGGTCCAGATGTCCCCGGTACGGCTTTCCTTATCGATGATGCCTATACCGTATCTCAATATGTTGATGTCTAATTTTTCCAGTTCTTCAAAAACGGTTAATATCGCCAGGTTGAGATCATCGCTTTTGTGCATGGCCATGGCTTTTGCACGTACCCTTTCCAGTGAGGCTTCGATCTGTGCTTCGCGTGCCTGAGCAATTGCTTTTTCAATATCTATAAATCTACGGTAAGCCAATTCGAATACATTTCTGAACCTTTTGAATACTTTGATTTCTTCATCGGTTAAAGGAGAATATGTGGAAATGCCTAATGCACCGGGGCCAATGGAATAAAAATAATAGTGGACGGACTTTGTACTCTCAAGAATTGGATCCGGATTTTGACTAGTATTTTTTCGGTATTCAATCCAATCTTTGAGCGCTTCCCCCTCAAAAGTTTTTGTAAAAAAGGTATCTTTTGATTTTAATATTTCTTTAGCAAATTCTTCGACTACCGGATGAAGTTTTGTCACAATCTCAAGAATGCTTGTTGTCTTATACTGGGTGAAATATTCATAGTTGAGATAAGTGCCTTTTTTCTTATTAATGATAGCAGTTTGAATATTTCTTATATCTGATACACCCAGTATTTCAAGTTGATCTGAAATTATCCGGCAAACATCAATCATATCCTCCGGTTGCTTCATGCCCATAGCAATAGCTCTTACTCTTTCGAGTGAAGCTTCAATTTCCAGTTCCCGGTTTTGAGCTTCAACTGCTTTTCGCTTTTGTTCAAGCTCTTCAATTGTTTCTTCGAGCAAGATTGCTGTTGTCTTTTTTACTTTCTCTGTTCTTTCAAGTTTAAATGCGGTTATCTCGAATTCTCGGTCGGCTTCTTTTACAGCTGTTATCAGATTTTTCTTTTGTTCAGCATCCAGCTTTTCTGATTGCTGAATAGTCTCAATAATGTTTTTAAGTTTTTGATTCATTTGAAATTTTATTTCTCCTTTAAAGCAATCCAGCAACAGGTGTAATTATGATATTCATTATTTCCGTCAGTTGCTCTTCCATATTCACCCTAGGTGAAGAATCCTGCCATTGGTACACCAAAAGTATTTTTTATTCCATCGATTTCCTTACTCACCATCGGACCTAATTCAATAAGTCTCCCCGAACAAGAAAACATAATGATTGCGTCAGCCTCATGAAGTTCAGTTTCTTTCAATTGCCTGCAACTTTTTACCACATCATCCACAATCTCAAAGTCAGGTGGAAGCGTTAATTGAATTTTTGCATTTGGTTCAAAGTTTCCGCTTAGCATAATTGATCTATCAGTCCAATTAATAAATGACTGAGATCTTAAAATAGGTTCACCTATATCTCTTAAAAGTAAGAGGGGTGATGTAACATCTGAATCATATTGAGGACTGGATTCACCCATTCCTTCAAATTTATAACCCATATATTTTATCATCATATCCAGTGCGGGCTGGTTATCTAAAGTATGTATCCAAAGCCCTTCACTTTTGGTAATTGTTTTTGGTGTCCCAACTCCTTTCCAGCCCGATAGAGCCTGCCCCTTTACAGTGATCCTATCGCCATCAATTACCAGAATTGCAATACCCTGATCGCTTGATTTATTATTGGCAAATACGAAAGTAGATTTTCCCATTCGGTCATCACCGGCTTTGCCACCCCATATATTTGATTCTTCTCCTGAAGCTTCTTCAATTCCTCGAATTATTTGTTCTCCATCAAGATACAATCCACTGCTAACAGTGACAAAAATTGGCTTACTAAATAACTTAATTGCAGTTTCTCCCAGTTTATTCGCAACGCTCCTGGGATCTTTTCCAACATACTTTTCAAACAAAATTTTAAAAAAAGATTTGTTAATTTCTAACAAAAGTATGGCTATGGCACCTTCCGAATAATCTCCGTCTATAAATTCGCCGGATGAAGTAGAGCCAAAAATGGCAATATCTTCTTTGTCAAGTATTTTGCAGACAGCATCACGATCCTGTTTGACAGATAAGAATACAACGGCTAAGGTTGGTTTAAATCCATCACTCATACTTTGTTGTACAGCGGTTTTTATTTCTTCAGGTGATTTTCCTTTAATTGATTTTGCTTTCATAGTACATCTTGGTTATTAATTATCATTTTTCTTTTAATGCAACCCAACTGCAGGATGTTGAATGAAATCCCTGTCTGTCATTTAAAACCGTTCCATATTCTCCATAGGTGAAAAACCCGGCCATGGGTGCATTCCAGATCTCACTCAATCCTTGATTTTCCTCGTTAGTTAAGGGACCCAATGCGAATAGTCTTCCGGCGCATGAAAAAATCAGCAGCGTTTCGGCATCGGCTTTACTTTGATTTTTTAACTCAGTGGCACTCTCTAAAATGTTTTCAACGATGTCAAAATCCGGGGGCATAGAAAACTTGAGCTTTGCACCCTGTGGTACATCAAAATCCAGTTTTAGTGCACCCTTTTCTTTATCTATCTCCATCGGAGTACGCATTACCGGATCACCGATCCCTTCCACCTGAAAAGGATAATAGATTCCGATATCTTCAAACATTTTGTATTTGTCTTCTCCTGAAAGCGGTTCTTTACCCAGATATCTCAAATACATATCAAGCGCAGGTTTGTCATCAATGGTGTAAAGCCATGGCCCCTCACATTTAGTTGCGGTTCTTTCGATGCCAAGAGATTTCCAGCCTGAAATAGCCATGCCATTCAAAGAGATTTTATCTTCATCGAGTATCAGTGCTGCTATTCCCGTGTCGCTGGATTGCTCGTGAGTAAAAACATAGGTTCCGGTAAAGGTGACATCATCACCAGCCATGCCACCATAAATTTTTGCATCGCAACCAACTACGTTTTCCATACTGCGAATCAGAATTGGCCCGGCTAAATATTCACCTTTAGTGGATATACCGGTGCTGCAAAGAATGAAACCAGGTCTCTTGAATTTTTGCAATGCATCTTTTGCTAATTTTGCTGCCACCTCATCTAAATTTCTTTCACCGATGTCTTCAAACAGAATAGAGTACGACTGAGGATTTAAATCTAATAGCATTATAACTGCAGATCCTTCGCTCTCGTATCCATCCTGATATCCATTGATAAACACACCGCAGGAAGTGGCTCCTATAATATCAATACCTTCATTATGTATTATTTTACAAATTGCTTTTCTATTCAATTTAATTGATACAAAAACAATGGCGAGTGTCGGCTTGAATCCATCTACCATGCTTTGCTTAATTTCTGATTGAATTTCTTCTGGCGATTTTCCTTTAATTGATTTTGCTTTCATTAATTATTAATTCCTATGTTTCCTTTTCATAGTGCTGAAATTTGTAAATAATGCTCCAGCGGCATTCATTTTCATCGCAGTCAAAATACCTTTTCAAAATTAATGTTTTGAGTAATATGGTTTTCGTTCATTTTAACGCTTTCCTCAAAGTTAATTTTAATGAAGGTATCTCTTGGAGATATCAAATTTTAGACCGAGTGTTAGTAAGGACATACAACCATTCAAACAATATCTGAAATTCAGTGAAATAAACTAATAGAGGATAGTTGAAAAAGAATGCTATTCACCCAAGTATCTCAACATTAAACAGGTAATGTCATCCGTTTGAGGAGCGTCAGAAGAAAATGCTTTTACGGCCTCGACCACTTTTATAGTAATTTCATCGATTGGCAATCCGAAACATTGTCTGAGACATTCTTCGAGTCGTTTTTCTTCAAAATCATCTAACTTTATATCCCTTGCTTCCGTTACTCCGTCCGTGTACATGAATATTCCATCACCGGGATGTAATTGAATTTTTTTATCTGAATACTCAAATTTTGGCAGCGCGCCAACAACCAATCCACCAGTCAGCTCAAGCGATTTGACATTGCCATCATTACGGATAATATAGGGGGGATTATGTCCACCGTTGCAGTATTGCATTTCACCGTTTTGGATATTCAGAATTCCATAAAAAATGGTAACAAACATTGTTGCGACACTCTCAGAATAAAGCAATCCATTTACCCGATTCATACACTCTCCAGGAGGAAATCCCTCCAATGCGGTGGCTTTCAATAAGGTTCTGCTCACTGCCATAAAAAGTGCTGCGGGAACTCCTTTTCCAGACACATCTCCAATGACAAATCCCAATCGATCATCATCAATAAAAAAGAAATCAAAAAAATCGCCTCCAACCTCTTTTGCAGCGTTCATACTTCCGTAAATTTCAAACTCCGAACGATCCGGAAAGGGAGGGAAGGTTCCGGGAACAATGGATTGTTGAATGTTTCGAGCTACATCTAACTCCCGTTGTATCGACATAAGCTGGTTCTGAGATTCTAAGGCTTCTTTGAGTGTATGAAGTTCGTTTAAAGCTTTTTTGATGGTTGTTTCAAGATCCTGAAGGTTTATTGGTTTGGTTACAAAATCGAATGCTCCGCGGTTCATAGCGGTACGAATATTTTCCATATCCCCATAAGCAGATACAATGACCGATTTGAGAAGCAAATTCAAATCCGCTAATCTGGTTAATAGAGTCAAACCATCCATTACCGGCATATTGATATCAGTCAACACAAGGTCGATTTTACCATCCTTTTTTAATTTATCAATAGCCTCCTGCCCATTTTGAGCAAATTCAAAATTCAACTCGTTGCTTCGAATTTCTTTACGAAACTTTTGCCGAATAAGATGTTCTAAATCAGGTTCATCATCTACAACCAAAATTCTGGTTTGCATAACTCACTCCTAATAACTTTCAAAAATTCTGTCTTTTAAGGCTTCAAACTTTACTGGTTTGGTAATATAATCATCTGCTCCGTGTTCAATCGCAGAATTGTAGTATTCCTCATTCCCATAAGCAGTGATCATGAAGATCCTCAAGTCAGAATACCTCTCCTTCAGCACCTTAAGCAACTCGATGCCGTTCATGCCGGGCATATTTATGTCCGAAAGAACCAGAGGAATCTCTGAAATTCCGTTGTCCTCAATGTATTCTAAGGCTTCCCGGGCAGACAGCGCAAACTGAAAGTCAATTCTCCCTTCCCGTCTTTCGCGTCTGAATTTCTGCTGAAACAAGATCTGCACATCCTGTTCATCATCCACAACCATTATTTTCATACAATAGGCTCCTTTTTCATATTTCGCTTCCGTATAGAATATTTAGAACGCTTTATTATGCGCATAATTATTGTTTCGGTAAACTAATAATAAATTCCGTAAACTCACCCTCTTTTGTCTCGAATCTGATATCTCCATGATGCTCTTTCGCAATAATATCATAACTCAGGCTTAATCCCAGTCCTGTCCCCTGTCCGGTTGGTTTGGTTGTAAAAAACGGATTGAATAGTTTATCTTTAATCTTTTCCGGAATGCCGTTACCATTATCGCGAATACGAACTTCGATATGATTTCCTGCATCTTTTGTGCACACCGCTACTTTTGGTACAAAAGATTCCCCGTTCTCTCTTTTCTTTTTATGAACTTCGTAAAAACCATTGGTAAGAATATTCAAAAATACCCTGCTTACATCTTGGGTGATGAGATTTAATTTCCCAATTGTGCGGTCAAATTCTTTCTCCAATGTTACGTTGAAGGAAGAATCTCTGGCACGCATTCCATGGTAGGCTAAATTCACGTCCTCTTCGAGTATTGCGTTTATATCAGTTTCCTGGCGTTCGCCAGAAGTGCCTCGCGAGTGCTGGAGCATACTGTGAACAATGCTGTCTGCCCGTTTTCCATGTTCGTTAATCCTCTTCGCATTCTCTTCAAGACCGGTTAAAATATCCTGTAAATTTTCATAATCAGAATCGGATATATTTTCTTTTTGCGCCTCAAGCTCGGCCCTCAATTCATCCATCAACTCGACCGACAATTCTGCAAAATTATTTACGAAGTTCAGCGGATTTTTAATCTCATGAGCGATACCGGCAGTTAACGCCCCCAATGATGCCAGTTTCTCCTGGGTAATTAGTTTTTGCTGCGTGGCTTTTAAATTTTCAAGTGTAGCATTGAGACGTCGGTATGCATTGGCGTTATCCAGAGCAATGCTGGTGTAGGTAGCAAGGTTCCGAAGAAGATATAAATGGTATTCGGTGTAAGCATTTTTCCGATAACTTTGAACGGTAATAATACCAATTACGTTTTCCTGAGCTGTGAGGGGCAAGTAGATTAATGAGCATGGTTCTTTGGATCGACTGCCATTTTCCAGCGTTAAATCGATTTCTTTGTATTCTTCGATATACTTCTTGTACTCAATTTTCACATCGTTGATAAAAACCGGTTGGCGATTCTCAATACACCAAACCGGGAACTGATTTTTGTTTGTTGTGGTCCGGCTATACGGTTTATACCGCTTACCCTCTTCGATAGCCAAACGGTATTCAATTTCCTGTTTTTCTGGATGATGAATCCCGACACCAAAGATTGTAGCATCTGCAAGCCGGTTGACATGTTCATAAAGTTTGAAAAAAATGGTTTCGAATTCCAGAGAGGCAGTAATTTCTTTTCCTATTTCACTCAAGAGTTCCACGTTTTCTTTCTGCTTTCTTAGTTCTACAGTTCTTTCCTGTACGGCCTTCTCAAGCTCGCGCCGGCGTGCCTCAATCTTACGGGTTGCCTCCTTTAGCATTTTTTCATGTAAAATCACATTTTCGATGGCTAAAGCAGCCTGAGAGGCAACTGTAGTAAGTAACCGCAGCTCGCCAGCGGTGTAAACAACAGGTGTTTTATTAAAAAGCGCGATCACACCTTTTACCTTTTTCTCAATCTTGAGGGGTGAACATATGAGTGAACTGATAGATCTTTCAATTGCCACAACTCTTGGATCGCTGTGTACGTGATTCACAATTTCAGCATTACCAGTTTCCGCGATGGCTCCTATTATCCCTTCCGACAGCTTAATCCCTTTCTGAAATTTCAGGCCTTTACCGAAAGATGCAACCGGTTTCAGCATTCCGCTCTTTTCATTAAGTAATAGAACCATACCGCCAGTTGCACTGATAAGCTGGTTGGCCTCTACAAGAGCTGTATCACCAACAGTGCCAATTTCAAGTAAAACAGCAAGTTTTTCTGAAAAATTGTAAATTAGATTAATTTCCCGGTAGAGGCTTAATACCTCATTACCCAGGGTTTTTTTCTCATTTTCCTTACTAAGTAATTGAACTAGTAGTCTGGCTATTACTTCCGCCTCCTCAGAACCGGCAACAAAGCCCAAAATTTCTCCATCCAGGATTACAGGAAATTTAGATTTGCCATGTTGCGGGGCTCTTCCCAATAAAAGTAATCCCTCAGGATCTGTAATGCCAAGGTCTTCCCCGATAATTTCTATCAAATTCGAGATTATCCCTGCTGATTCTTTTCTTTTTCCCAGCAGACTTTTCAGACTGACGTTTGCCATTTTAATCCTTCTAAATAGAATCCAATACCATTGTGTGCCATCAAAGTCAAATCCCCAAAACCTCCTTAGCCTTATCCAACAACGCATCAGGGTCAAATGGTTTGGTCATGTATAAATTCGCGCCAACCTCTTTTCCACGGTGTTTATCATATTCCTGCCCTTTAGCGGTAATCATAATAATATAGACATCCTTCATTTCAAGCTCGCTCTTGACCGTTTGACACACATCAAATCCGCTCAACTTAGGCATCATGACATCCAGAAATACCAGATCCGGCATTTCCGCTTTTATCATTTCCAGTGCGTCTTCCCCGTTCGTAGCAGTAAGTAATTCCACACCATCATCTTCCAACTCTTCAAGAGTTTGTTCAATTAGCATTCTAATATGTGCTTCGTCATCCACAATCAGAATTTTTTTATCCATTCATACTCCTTTGCTTTTAAACCGTCCTATTGCTATTGATAAACCAGGAACAACACATTCTCTAATCCCTTCTCGAAACGCAGAGTTTTCATTACTTCCTGATTTTCTGACAAAATCGAATTTAAAATGATGATGTCCGGTTTCTCAGAAATCGCCGTTTTTACCATTTCAGGTCCATTGGCTTCCACCACATGGTAACCTCTTGTTTGAAGCACCTCCACCAAAGACTTGACTGTTGAAGTATCTTCATCAACCACCATCACTTTTTTCTTGGATTTTCCCTGTTCCAGTAGAGCCCCGACTTCACTAAAAAGCAAATCGGTATCGATGGGCTTTGTTAGATAGCGGTCAATTCCCAACCGAAATCCTCGTTCTTTGTCCTGTACGATGGAGAGTATAATAATAGGAATATCCATGGTATTCGGATCGTTCTTGAGCACCGCCGCAACATCGAAACCATTCATTTCCGGCATCATTACATCCAGAATGACTAAATCTGGTCGTTGTTTTCGAATTGTTTCCAGAGCATCACGACCGTTCTCCGCAACCTGTACATGATAACCTGCTTCGCCAAGCTCCTGCTTGAGCAATTCACGGATATGTTTTTCGTCATCTACCACCAGGATGGTAAGCCCCTTTTCTTTCGAACTAACGGCGGTGGACTCAACCCGTTGTTTCAGTTGTGCCATCAATGCGGATAAATCGACGGGGTGTAATTCTCTATCGTCCTTAAATTTAGATTTAACGGGTAGAGTGAAGAAGAAGGTACTCCCCACGCCCTCCTTACTTTCAACCCAGATTTTCCCACCGTGGACCTCGACAATCTCCTTGCTAATTGTTAAGCCCAATCCGGTACCTTTGGGTTTGTTGGTTAAGGTGTCTCCTACCTGCTTAAATTTTTCAAAAACTTTGGGGAGATCTTCCTCGGAAATACCCATCCCAGTATCGGATACGCTGATAAGAATCTCACCGTTTACAAGCTTCGAACGACAGGTTACCGATCCTTTCTCGGTGAATTTGATAGCATTAGAAATTAGATTGATGACTACCTGAATCAGTTTATCCTGATCTCCAACAATTTGAGGTAATCCATCTTTCACATTTGTTACAAATTCCACCTTTGAATTGTCAAATAAAGATGAAGTCGCGGCAGTTGCCCGTTCGATGATATCCGGTACGTTGACAGTCTGCATATTCCACTCAATTTTGCCGGCTTCGATTTTAGCAAGATCCAATACATTGTTGATTAAACTGGTTAGGCGTTCCCCTTCGGCAACCACAACGGTGAGGTTATCCTCCACCTGTTGAATTGTTCGCTGGATTTTGCTATCCTTGGATTGAATAAGTGGGAAAATCTTTTCCTCGAGTCGTTTTTTAATAATTTTGGCAAAGCCCAATACGGAGGTTAGTGGGGTTCGCAACTCATGGCTGACGGTCGAGAGAAAAGCACTCTTTGCCTCGTTTGCTTCCTCCGCCGCAGCACGCGCCTGTTTGGTCTCTTCAAAAAGATTCGCATTCTGAAGTGCAACACCCACATTAGCAGCAATGGTATTCAGGAGATGCATGTCATCTTCACCAAACCGGCCTTCCACTTCGGTGCTTTGAACGCTGATAACACCAATTACCTCATTTCCCACCGGTATGGGGACACCGAGATAGGAAGCCGCCGGTATACCGACAGTTGCGATTCCCATTTCCTTGTGCCTTTGTGCCAAGTTTTTATTAATCAGCAGAGGTTTTTTTGTTTTTATAATTCGAGAAGTTAATCCTTCACCCAGTTTCAAAGGCGACATGTCATCTCCCACTTGATAGGGGAAATTAATGGTGTTGGTTTTTTTATCCAGCAGTGCAACATAAACGATATCGGCATTGAATAGTTGACTCATCTGCTCTCCCACCAGTTGTATCAGGGCATCCAGTTCCAGTTGTGAGACCAGGGCTGAACTGATGCTATTCACGGTAGCAAGTTCCGCTGCACGTTGTTTTGCCTCGTTCAGCAGCCGGTTCGTTTCATCAAACAGTCGGGCAGACTCCAGGGCAACACTCATACTGCTGGATAGTGTGGCGAGCAGTCGAACGTCGGAATCACTGAAAGCGTTCTCGTGTTCAACATTCTGCAAACTGATTGAACCCACAACCATGTCACCGACAATCATTGGAACAAAGACTGCAGATTTTGGGGGTCTACCAACGGTAACACCACTGCCTCCAAATTTCCGGGACGTCTCGAGGTAATTCTCGTTAATTATTAATGGCTGTTTGCTACGGATAAGTTCTTGATTTGCCCAGATGATGGGACGGGGTTCGCTCGATAATCGCTCTCCTTTTTCCATAGCATATTGCCAGTACTCCAAACCGGAATCATGATCAAAGGTGCGGATAACTACAGCTTGAATATTAAAGAGAGTACATATCCGATCTCCAACAAGGTCGTATATAGCCCGGGTATTCAATTCTTTGACTAGACCTTCCTGTACACTATTGATTACTGCCAGCTCAGCATTCCGTTGTTCGGTCTCGCTAAGCAATCGGTTGGTTTCTGCAAAAAGACGGGCATTCTCGAGCGCCACACTCATGCTGTTTGCTAAAGTGGTCAACAGGCGAATATCTGAATCACTGAAGGCGTGCTCGCGGTCAATATTTTGCAGACTGATATAGCCTCTCACTGTATTACCAACTACTAGCGGCATAAAAAGCAAGGACTTGGGAACCTCAGTTCCAGGTACGACTCTAGGACCGCCATATTTTTCCATTGCCTTTTCATAATTTTCGTTGATTAGAACCAGTTGACGGTCGCGGACAAGATGCTTACGGATTCCGGCAATTTCTCTTGGTTCGGGATAGTATCGCTCACCTTTTTCGAACAAATAATCAAACTTCTCTAATTCATGCTTATGGTCGAACGTTGCAACTATCACGACCTGTGCATCAAAAATATCCCTGATTTTATCGCCAACCATATCATAAATGTCCTGCATTTCCAGTGCAGCAACCAGTCCTTCCTGAACGCTGTTGATCACTGCCAGTTCTGCATTCCGCTGTTCAGTCTCATTCAATAACCGATTGGTTTCAGCAAAAAGGCGGGCATTTTCAAGAGCAACACTCATACCATTGGCGAGGGTAGTTAAAAGACGAACATCGGAATCACTGAAAGCATGTTCGCGGTCGATATTTTGCAGACTCACATAACCTCTGACCGTATCACCAACAACCAGCGGAACGAACAAAAGAGATTTGGGAACTTCGGTCCCGGGAACAACGCGTGGGCCGCCATATTCGGTTACAACTTTTTCATAATTTTCATTTATCAGCACTAATTGGCGCGTACGAATCAGGTAACTGCGAATGCCTGCGACTCGGCGGGATTTGAGGTAAAACCTTTCCCCTTTTTCAAATGTGTATTGGAAATGTTCAAGGTTTGCTGAATGATCAAAAGTGCCGATAATTACGGCCTGCGCATCAAAAATATCTCGTATTTTATCTCCGACCAGATCATAGATTGCCTGCATATCAAGCTCTGCAACCAAACCATCCTGAACACTATTAATAACCGCCAATTCTGCATTACGTTGTTCAGTCTCTTTTAGCAAGCGGTTAGTTTCATCAAACAATCGTGCGTTTTCCAATGCCACACTCATGCTATTCGCTAGAGTGGTTAACAAACGGACATCCGAATCACTGAAAGCGTGCTCGCGGTCGATATTTTGCAGACTAATATAGCCTATCACCGTTTCGCCAACCACCATGGGTACAAAAAGAAGCGATTTAGGTGCTTCCGTACCGGGAACAACTCGCATGCCATATTGTGAGGCAGCTTCTTTGTAATTTTCATTTATAAGAACCATCTGGCGTTTTTCGATAAGATACCTGCGAACGCCTTCAAAAGGCCGGGGCACAGGATGAAATCGCTCTCCTTTTTCAATGGTATATCGGAAATGTTCAAGTCCTGCATCGTGATCGAATGTAGCAATGATGACAGCCTGTGCGTCGAACAACTCCCTGATTTTATCGCCAATCAAATTATAAATTGCCTGCAAATCAAGGGCAGCAACAAGTCCTTCCTGAACACGATTAATGACCGCCAATTCTGCATTACGTTGTTCGGTATCACTCAGCAAACGGCTGGTTTCGTCAAACAAGCGGGCATTTTCCAGCGCTACTCCCATATTAGAGGCCAGAGTGGAAAGCAGTCTGACATCTGCATCCGAAAAGGCTTTTTCTTTCACATCCTGCAAAGAAATTACCCCTGTGATCGAGGTCCCCATAAGGATTGGTACGCCCAGCCAGGATTTCTTGGGTACTTCATCCTCGGAGATATATACAGCACCCAGTTCAGCAAACAGACGCTCCGCGTCTTCAACTATGAGCAGTGGTTGGCGCGTTTCGATAACATGAGATGTAAGTCCCTTGCCGAGAGTAACAGCGTCCGCATGAATCCGCTCACCTTGCTCGAGATAATAAGGAAAACTTATCAAGTTTGTTATCCGGTCATACAATCCGATAAAAATGGTTGGCGAGTGAAATATTTCGTGGATCTTATCTCCAACCAGATCGATGATCGCTTGAAAATCAAGTTGTTTTGCTAGTCCACTACCGACACTGTTTATTATGGCCAATTCGTTTACTTTTTGCTGAATTTCTGCGGTTCGATCCTCAACTGTCTTTTCCAATTCACGGTGACGAACCTCCAACTGACGAGTGCGCAAACGAACCACACTAAACAATATTCCTCCTGCCGCCAAGAAATAAATGAAGTATGCCCACCACGTACTGTACCAGGGAGGCAGAATTTCAAATTCATAAATCGCTTCACCGCTCAGATGTTGATAAACATTCCTCGCCTGAACACGAAATTTGTAATAGCCTGATGGTAAATTGGTGTAATCTCTTTTATTTTCGCTACTCCAGGGCGACCAGCGTTGATCAAATCCTTCCAGCATAGAGTGGTATTGAATTGCTTTTGGATTGTCATATGTGGGTGCTGCAAACTCGACTCGCAAAGAATTGTGGGTGTAATCCAGGGCAATTTTATCACTGATATTTGTAGATGCTGTACCACCGTAAATCAATGAATCTTCCCCAATCACCACCCGACGAATCAGAGCTGGGTAATCAACAGTATAATCCTTTTTCGCCGAGCCATCATAACGGATAACAGCTTCGCCACCGCCAAACCAGACAATCCCATTTTCTTCCGGATAAATCGTGAATATGGGATCATCAATAAATCGAAGAAACGGTGTTTTTTCAATTTTGTAAGTACCATCTTTGTTGGGAGTCGCCACGGCGGTTTCAGCACCAAAATTCATCCATACCCGCCCCTGTGAATCGTCGGTCATAAAAAACTGTTGGGTTGCCCTATTAATTCCAACCGAAGAGAAAGTGTTGTCCCTCATAAAACGGATGGATTCCTCATCAAATACAAATAGTCCCTCAAAAGAGGTGAAATAAACTGTTTTAGCAATTTTGGTGGGCCAGACAAGCCCTGCGGGCAGGCCGTATTGGATGCCCAAGTGCTCAACTTCTGCGTTTTTGATTGCGCTGAGATCATCTAAAGTGTTTGTGTCAAATTTGATTCGAATGACACCGGAGGTTGATCCAGTCCAGAGGTTCCCACTGATATCCTCTTTGATAGCAAAAACTGAAGTGTTTACAGGTATTTTAGAAACATCTTGCCACACATTATTTACCCTTTTAAGAACCCCTATGCCATCATCAAGCGAAACAAAAAGAAAATCCGGGTTGCGACTCCAGTTATGTATCCCATTTGCGCGGTAATCGTAATTTACGGAGCGACGAACGACGGTTGCCCGGGTTCCGTCAATTCGAACCAGACCCAAATTTAGTTGTGCAAGATAGAGTTCATCCTCCACAGAAAGTAAGTCAAAACATTGATCAGCGGTACCGGGGATTAATTTGAAACTCCCGGTTAATTTATCTAACCAAAATACCCCGATATTGGTAGCAGCGTATAAAATATTCTTGTGTCGAACAATATCAAAAATAGGAAATTCCAAACCGGAAACCGAACCATATATCGATAGAGGAGAAGGAATTTCCAGATAGGAAATTCCCTTATATAACGCCAACCAAACCCCATCTCCGGAAGGATCCGGATAGATGTAGTCAACAGCATTATCCAATAGGCCTTTACTCTTATCCAGGATATGCAACAAGCGACCATCATGATCGATTACCGCTAATCCACCACTAAATGTACCCAGTGCGATTGTTCCATTGGGTAAGACAGCGCCCGGAAGATACAGCTGGTTCTGTGCAAGAAATGCGTCGGCTTCGGTTTTGAAAGGTTCGAAGGTGTGTCCGTCGTAAAGAAACAGCCCCTGGGTTCTCGTACCGATAAGAATGTGATCATTATCATAGGGTAACATCACATAAATACGCTCACTGGCAAAGCGCTCGCCATCAGGAACAAGCACCAAAGAATCATTTTCCAGGCGCATCAATCCAACTCCCCACTCGCGAAGATAATAAGTACCTCTTATTATCTCGGATACATGATAACGATTTGATGATTGCCACACCTTCATTTGTTTCCCGTTCCAGCGGAAGAGATATTTATCTGTCCGAAAATACACACCATCCGTTGATGCATGAGCAGACCACACATCCGTAAATTGCCGATATTCTTCAGGTATCTCCGGTAAAAGAGAGACAAAATTCATCTGTCCTTGTTCGTCAGCTCGTAGGTAACCTAAATCACCCACCCCACCAACGTAAATAGCTCCATCAGACGCTTTACCAAGTGAACGACAATAGTTCTGATTGGTAAGCAAAATTATTCGCCAGGATGCCCCATCGAATTCCAGCACACCATTATCATTGGCAAAATACATAACTCCACGATTATCTTTCACAACAGCCCAATTTGATTGGCCAGCACTGTATTCTTTTGGGCTATAATTAGTAATGAAGGGCAAACCGACTTCTGGATCTGTCTGAGCATTCGCGGACCCTGTAGAATTTAGTATATTCAAAAAGAGCCAAATGATGATTCCGGTAAAACGGAGAAATCCTTTTATAAGGCCCGCAAATCTTAAGAAAGAAGATATTCTATTCACTATGAGAACTGAGGTTTTGTGGTAGGCTCGTTGATGTTCGTTAATTGAACCGGCTCGGGCAATCAGCAATCTGTAATACCCCTCTTTTCCGACAAAACCCATAAAAATCCGCTTTCGCTGTCTTGATAACAAAAGTTCATTCATTGGTTCAGTTTCCCTTAAACTTGCACTCACCTTTTCAATAACACAGTTTGGTGAGAAAACTATTACTAATGTGAAATGATTTGGAAAAAACTACAAATGAAAACCGAAAGGTCAACTGCAGAAATACTTGCGATTGATATCCTTGTATTACCTAAATCTTCTATGCCACTATGCGAAGGCTACGCTGCTTGAGCGATTAAAATTATTTAATTTACAAAAATATTTTCCGATTTGCATATTTTTCTCACAGAAAATGAAATAAAAATTCAATCTCATTCCCGTGCTGATTTTATCATAATCTCTTTTTATTCTCTTTCCTTGGATTCAAAGGTTTTGTCACCCATATGTTGCTTAGCCATAATGTCATAAGCAAGAGATAATCCTAAATCGGTACCTGTTCCCCGTCAGATCTTTTTGGACAGAATTGTAGTGTAAATTAAGAAAGGGTTTTGCTTACATTAAAGTAAGTAAAAGAAAGAGGGCTTGTTTTAACAATTTGGAAGCAACAATTAAGTTTTAACGCTATGCGATTTAGAAAAATTGATTACACTAATATTACGGAGTTATATGTCAAAAATCTCTATATTTGTCCCAGCTTAGTTGTTACACAAGAAATAGTTGATTCTGTGGATGTAGTTTTTTCAACAGGTTAGAAGAACGCTAAGATCTTGTTCTGGCCCAGGTGTCCTTTCTTCACCTAAATCCTACACCATGCCCCTGGTAGCGATAACGAAGGAATCGTCATCCACTTTTCTTTCAATCCAGGTGGCAAATAGGTGGCGAATTAGGATGAGGACAGCTATGGACAATAATGGACAATTATGCGCAAGCCCCTGTGGGTTGGAGTCCCACCTCCTCCGCATCAAATGGGGTCACAATTATGAAATGTAATGGCGACCTTTTTTATTTATATTACAAAATGAAATGGTCCCAAAACAATTCATGTAATAGGAAAAATTGTATTTTTAATATGTCACTAAATGTCATTTTATCTGCCATTCTTCTTATCATTATCACTGTTTTTTGTCCGATTTTGCCTCAGAGTTCCTGGGAACCATTGGTAAACCCATCCACTAAATCCTACACAAAATTACATTTTGTTGATAGTCTCAACGGGTGGGTTGTGGGCGATTCCGGCACTATTGTACAGACATCCGATGCTGGAGAAAATTGGATTCTACAAAACAGTGGTATTGTCGGCAATATAGTGGATGTCTTTTTTTTGAATAAAAATGTGGGATGGGCACTGGCCTGGAAAACCTCTCCTCCCTTTGGTACGATCATTTTAACAACTGATGATGGTGGCAATCGTTGGAACAACGAAGATTACCCCGAGCCAAATAAATTTATGATCAAAATCCTCTTTTTAGATTCACTTCACGGATTCATGGGAGGCTCGCCGGGAGAATTCCTAAATACCCGGGATGGTGGTTTGGAGTGGAATCCTGTTCACATTGATTCCGGTGCACTGGCTAATTTCCCGGTCATTGATTTTAATTTTTTTAATAACAAATATGGATTTAGCAATGGTGGTCATATTGATCTGTCCGGAGTCATATGGAAAACCACCAATTATGGTGAGAACTGGTATTCGACAGCCGTAGGTCCGGAACCAATCCATGCCCTGCACTTTTTCGACTCCCTGAATGTAATCGGGGTTGGTGGCGATTTTGAGTACGGAACCGGCGTCGTTCGCTCGCATAATGGGGGCAAAAGATGGGAATACCGCAGCCTTGAAATCTTCGGAGTGGCATTTGCTCTGTCGTTCCGCACCGCAACAGAAGGATGGGTTCCATTAGGTACGGCAGAAAAATTTATAGTTACCTACGACGCCGGTGAAACCTGGAGCGAGTTTCCCACACCAAACCAGACAATTATTTATGACGTGTCCTTCACCGATTCGCTGCATGGCTTTGCTGTTGGAGAAAATGGCGCTATTCTTCGATATAATCCGAATATTGTTGGTATCAAACAAAAAGGCTATCCCGCGGTACCTTCAACCGTAAAATTGTACCAAAACTACCCAAATCCTTTTAATCCATCCACATTCATTGCCTTCTCGATTCCGGCACAGTCAATTGTACAATTAACCATTTATGATGCACTAGGTCAGGAGGTTGATAAGCTTATAAATGGTGTACTAACTCAGGGAAATCATTTTGTGGAATTTAATGCAAAGGATTTGCCGACCGGGCTCTATTTTTACGATTTGCAGACCCAATCCTTAACCAACCGCAATGAACAAAACATTCTGACAAGAAAGATGCTGCTGGTGAAATAATTTTATCAGAAATTACTTGATTAAAATCATCTTTTTTACATCAAAATATCCCGCGGTCTCTAGAGAATAAAAGTAAATTCCAGTAGGTAACTGACTAGCATTAAAATCTACCACGTGTGTGCCAGCGGATTTTCGCTCATCCACCAGAATCTTAATTTCCTGTCCGATGAGGTTGAATACGCTGATATTCACATTAGTTGTTTTTGGCAAACTATAGCGAATTTGTGTAATTTGATTAAACGGATTAGGATAATTTTGAAAGAGTTCAATTTCTTCAGGTATTATCGGAGCATTTTCTTCACTGATACCCACCGAATTCAGTTCGATAGTGGCCGACCAGATTTGATAAATTCCACTGGAATTGTCCATCCAGACCGGCAGTAATTTGTCATCCGATGTGGTAATATCGATGTTATCTCCCTGATATCCCTGACCCAAACCACCAATGGGCTGCGGTTGAAATCGGTGATTGCTGATTTCATAATCGGTCCAGGTATCGCCACCATCGAGGGAGCGGGATAAAAACACGGAACAAGAGTCGCTGATGGTATTTCTGTCATCATAATAAATGACATTCACACCACCGGAATTATCCACCGTTATTGCCGGGAAGAATTGGATTTTACCATTATTGAATGCATCCTGATTAACGCGAATTCCTTCTGACCAAGTCGCTCCACTATCTGTTGAACGATTAAGAATAATATCCGGGTCGCCACCGGCAGGCGAGAAACTTCTCTGAGTAGTCACCACATAAAGCCAACCATCCCTTTGACTATTGCTATTATCCACAGCAACTCTAGGCAGTCCATTTACACGTATATTCCGCTTTTCCGGAAGGATACCCTGGATACCATTCATGGGAAAGGCGTTTTCTTTAATCCACCAGTTCTCTCCCCCATTTTGTGTATTGGCATAGCCTACAAATATTTCCGTAAAAGGAGACGTGCTTGTGACAACGGCCCAACACAGATGGACGGTACCGGTTCTTCCGATGGCCATATCTCCTCCGGCACATCTCTGTGTGGGATTGTTAATTTTTGTTTGTTCGCTCCAGTGAATCCCGCCATTGTCGGAGAAAGAATAATAAAGTGCGTATGGAGGCGCAAACTTTACCCAGGCAGAACAGGTTCTGCCGTAATAATTGCTGTTTGTATTTCCATCCGATGAGGTAGTTGCTCTTTCCAGAACATCTGTGGTAATAGTATTTTGGGGGGACCAGGTTTGTCCGTTATCATGCGAATAATGGCTGTATACGCCCGAAAAGGGTGTTCTTCCAAGACGGGTAAGGATTAAGGTTCCATTTTTGTCTATGGCAATTCCAGGATCCCCTCCGTGAAACTGAATGGGCTCGCCGCTACAGGTGTCATTTCCCGTCCATGACATCGCGCCATTTGTGGAAACATAAATTCCTTCGCTTATAAAGAATGGCTGAAAATTGACCGTATTTGCTGTTGAGAAGATAATGTCCGGATCATTGGGATTTGTAACGATAAATGGTTCTGTTTGGGTAATATCGCTTGGATACAATCGATAATTTTCTCCGACAAAAATATCGGAGGACTTCTTTTCCCACGGTTCCGAATGCACTGAATTAATGGTAAAAAACAAAAGGATAAGAATTATTCGGGGGAGTCTAGTTTTTTTTCTGAACATAACAAATTATTTTTCTTTTTCCACATATCAGGCATATAATCCGGGTTGTGAAATACTTTTCTTTAAACTTCAATATTCATAGGATGATATTTGATCAAACCTAATCAACCTGACAAATCAATCTAAAAATTATATCCCATGTTGATTGTCGCATAATAGTTTCTGGGCGCTCCCGCTTCATAGAATGTCTGACTTGTGGAATTAATATTAACAAAACCTACATACAGTTCATCAAATATATTGTCAACTCCTCCGGAAAGGAGACAACTAAATTTTCCCATATTCACATCCACCCCAATACTCAAATTTACCAGATAATACTCTTCGGTTTTCGCCGAATTTGCATCATCAGCGTACATTCCACTTATGTAGTTATACTTACCTCTACAAAATCCCTTTATTTGTTTCGACAGTTCTCTTTCAAAGGCAAGTGAAACTGAGAGATTATGTTCAGGAATACTCGGCGGTGTGTTTCCGCTGAAATCTCTCTCATTGGCAACAACATTTCCGGTACTATCAATTTCAATGGTTTCAGAGCTATATTCATCATATTTAAAATCCGATAGCGTGTAGGCCAGTTTGAATATTAATCCTTTATAGATTTCAATATTGGTTGATAATTCAAAACCATTCCGTGTTGTTTTGGCAGAGTTCCTATAGTAGACTTCGCTGAAAACCTCAAAAGGCACAATTTCATTATCAATTTTTAGGTTGAACACCGTGGCCTCAAAAGCAAAATTGTTAAAAAATACCTTCCTTCTTTGAGTATATCCACCTTTAATCCCTATTTCCAAATTTTGCGTTTTTTGAGGTTCAAGATCCGGATTTATTAATGAACCCGGATTTGAACTTCCAGGGTAATTGTCCAGCTCATTACCAGCAGGTGAATCAAAGCTGTAGCCGAATGACGTATACAGCGCAAGTGAAGGATTCAACTTCAGATTTAAGGCTGCCTTGGGTGTAAAATCCTCGAAGTTCCGATGGTCATTTTGAGCTTGAAGAATTTGATTCTTCTGATCAAAACTGACCTTATCGTAGCGTCCACTAAGAAGCAAGGTTAGTCTATCTCTGTACAGACTGATCAAATCCTGGAAATAAAATCCAGCGTTTGCGATTGTCTCATCCGTCAAACCGGTAAGCTCATCGGATTTATTACCACCGATATTCTGATAATATTCTATCGGCCCGGACTGGTAAAAAATATCTCCCCCTACAGAGAATTCGTTTTCTCTGCCAAATAGCAAGTTTCGATTCAAATATCTTACAGTGGTGCCTAAACCATATCGGTTGATGATTCGATAGATTCTGGAGGTTCTTTCAAAATATTTGATCGTCCCGTATGTGGTCAGTTCAATCTCATTTCTCCTGTCTTTATCAAGGTAGGACGAAAATCGAATTCCAAGTCTGCCTTTTGTGGATACTCTCCTGAAATCAAAATCAACTTCTGTTTGTGCTGCCTGAAAAGGATTCTCATCAAACTCTTCTTTTGTGAGTGAGCCCGGCAATCTGATCAATCCATCAACAAAATAGCCTAAAATTTGCAAATGAGATGAATTATTTGGCCGGGTCTCCAGCACGGTATTGACAATGTGCCAGTAGTCACTGCTATGTGTCCGATATCCGTCATAATTATGATAGGTATAAGTGAAAAGAAAGGTATAGTTTTTCGATCGTACACCTGCTTTAATCCCGTTTCTTCTTAAACCGAACGAACCGAATTGATTCAGACTATTTACGTTTGTGGTTGGGAAATAGATTTCATTTATGAAATTAATAACCCCTCCCGGCGCATTGGTATAAAGTGATGAAGAATTTCCCCGAACGACCTCAATTTGAGCGATCGAATTAAAATCGATGGCTTCTATTCGTGTCTGACCATCCGGTTCCGATTCGGGAATTCCATCGAGCAGTATGCGTACTCCCCGGATTCCGGAATTTGAGCGGCTTCCGAATCCACGAATGGATATGCGTACATCGTGGTTGCCATACCTATTTTGCAGAAACAGGCCCGGCACACTTTCAAGGACGTCACTCACCGATACCTTCCGGTTATATTGATAATCAATATATTTAAAGCGCATCACAGGGTATGGAATCTCGATGAGTTTTTTCTCATACCTTGTTCCGGTGACAATAATCGCATCCATTTCGAAGACGGGGATTTCATCGTCTGAATGCGTTGAGTCTTGGATAGATGATTGGGCGAATAAAAACAAAGGGTGTGTAATGAATAAAATATGAAAAATGGTTAATGAATAAATCTGAGATCTCGGCATACAGAAATTCAATCCATAAAATTCAGCGGTGGTTTGTCTCAATCAGCCTTCAGAGACTGCGTCATCATCAAATTGCGAAATAAGTTAGTCAATAAAGTTGTAATTTAGAGAGGCTCGAGGAAACAGCCAAATTCTATTTCAGAATTCCGTTAAGTAGATTTATTCCCTTCAAGATTTCAAGTTTTATGGCCGAAATTTATATGCCCGGCCGAGTCACTCATTTTCAGCAGTTTCCATTGATAAAAAAAACTCCTAAAGCACAATAGTATCAGGAGTTTTTAATTTTGCTGGCTCACTAAAATGAATTTTTTAATTCAAATTTTTAGTGATAATATAATAATTGTTCTGAAAGTCGTGATCCAGATTTCTTATCACGATATCGTTAAAGCCGGCTTCATTCAACATCTCCAGGGCTTTTTCTTTACCCCACATGGCCCCAAGACCCATTCCTCCTTGCGCCAGCGAAACGGTCATGCAGTGCATGCAGGAAACCGTATACAGAAGTGGGGCGATAGGATGATCATAATTTTCATGATGATAAGTAGAACCGGCAATGTCCTGCATCAGAAAATTACCTTTAGATTTTAAGGATTTATAGATTCCCGCCAGAACCCGATCAGGCCGTGCCTGGTCATGAATTGCATCAAACGCAGTTATAAGATCATATCGTTCCGCTTCCGCTGTTTCGTCAAAATCAGTCAGATTCCGAACCTCAAAGCGAATATTGGTTAGGCCGAGTCTATTCGCCTCGTTCTGAGCAGCCTGAATCGTTTCCTTTGAAAGATCATATCCAGTGAATCTGCTTTCCGGATAGGTTTGAGCCATTAGAATTAGGGCACGCCCCATCCCACATCCAATATCAAGCACATCAATTCCCAACTTCAATTCTTTGATTAATCCAGGAACAAGCGGTAAAATGCGATCAGTGAGTGATGAGACGACGGACTGGCCGCTATCTTCAGCCATAATTTCATGAAACCGTTTGTATTCCTCATAGGCAACGCCTCCACCGTTTTTGAAGCACTCCACGATTCGATCTTCAACCGACCCTAACTGTGATATATATTGAGAAAAAACTGCAATATTATCAGCCGCTGCAGCTCTGGTTAAGCAAACAGCATGTTCCGCCGGCAAAGAATAACGAGGACCATCCGGATTACAATCGACAACACCGCCGACGGTCATTGCTCCCAACCATTCCCTTACATACCTTTCATTTAAACCGGCCTTCTCGGCAATTTCATGACTGGTTGATGGTGGCAGTTGACTCATAACGTCAAATAAACCGGTACGGTGACCAACCGAGATCATTAGCGATAAACTTCCTCCGTTCAGGATTCCGAGTAACTTCTCGCCAAATTGCTCTACTTGTTGCATATCTATTTGATGAGCAATACACATGATATATTCTCCTTTATTTGGGCTAAAATTGATTGATTAATTTTGGTTAATCTGTCTGAATTCAAATTTAGAAATTTTGTGGATCGACATTTCCGATGAACCTTTCTTCTTTCATTGAAGTTGAGTACAAGATAAAATTTTAAGGAAGGTCTAACAATCGGGCTATTACCGTTTTTTCAAGTATCAATTACGGTATTCTGAGAGAGGTTATACGGTGTTTAGTCCCGAAATTACGGTATTATAAATTTGTATTTCAGGAACATTCTTATCGAAAAGGCAGAGAAGGAAAGGGTTGATTTTGTAGGTTATTCAGTCGAGAAGCCCCAATTCACTGGCTTTACGAACTGCCTCAGAACGACTTCGGCAGTCCAGACGGTTTAGCAAATTAGCCACATGCATTTCAACGGTTCGGGGACTCAGAAAAAGTCTATCGGCAATTTCTTTATTGGTTAAGCCGTCGGCAATCAAACAAATAATTTCTGCCTGACGGCTGGTTAATCCACCCCTTTGAATGCGCTCTTCAGCGTCAGGGCTGCGCTTTTCCTCGGCTGATTTGCCAAGAAGGTTCAATTCTTCAGCGATGATGGCGGCTAACGGGCGAGCTCCTAAATTTCTGGCAAGCCTGTAGCCATTTTGAAGATGGTGCACTGCTTTCTCATTTTCTTTGGTTAGGAGAAAAGCTTTCCCCGCACGATATTCGGCTTGTGCCTTTTCCAGCGGAATATTTAATTTCTCAAGATGTGATAAAGCCTGTTGAAATTGTTCTGATGCGCTTTCTGAATTACCTTCTGAGAGGGATGACTCTCCCAATGTATATGCGAGCCCTGCGAGCGCTTCAGGATTGCCAGTGGTGGAAGCGATAGAGGCAAGCGCCTGGGCACACATAGAAATTTCTTTTTGCTTGTGGTTATTCCCAAAGAATGTGGCCGCCCAGCATAATGCTGGAATTGCATCATGACGATCCTGGGTTTCTTCCCATCTCTGCATAAGCATACGATAATGTTGCTCGGCCGCATCATTGTCGGTTTCCATTTCTTCCAGCACAGCCAATCCCCATAGAACAACCAGTTCCATAGCTGCAATTTTATTCCGCTTGGCAATTTGCAGGGCATCCTGTAGATATTTTCTTGCCTGACGAGTTTCACCTCGAAATGTTTTTATTATGCCAAGCATTCCTAGCGCAGCCCCGCGAGAACCAATTGGCGAATCTCCATCATCGATCACACGGCGACACACATCGAGAGCGCTGCTCCATTCTCCGGTTTGAAACAGAACGTATGACATGCATCCAAGACACACCCGGGCATAAAACTGTTCTCCCTGGCTAACGCAAAAATCATAGGCCGTGTGATATGCTTCCTTCGCTCCGGAATAATCAGAAGAGTACTCTAAAACACTGGCCAATCTTCGATAAACCTCGGACGCCACCTCCGTTAGTTTTTTTTCCAGTGCAAGTGAGAGACCTGCCTGTACTGTTTCGCGACCTTCCTGAAATTTTCCCTCCATGGCCAATAGATTTCCTTTTAGCCCCAGTGCTCTGGCTTGTACGCCCCAATTATCAGTATCACTCACAAGATTTCTGGCATGTTCAATCATTTCTAGTCCCGAATCAATATGAAGCAGCGCTGTGTATCTTGCAGCTGCAGCGAGCCATTCAACTGCGGCATCATGATATTTTTTTGCTTTTTCAAATGATTCGGCAGCGGCTTTTCTTGCGCTGATAGCCTGCTCCCATGCCCCTTGCAATCCATATACTGTTGCCAGTCTGCGATAGGCATTACCCTGCCCGGAATAATTTTCAGTTAAGCTGGGGCTTTCGAGTAATTCTCTTAGTGCCGTTACCGCATCATTCAGTTGACCACTTACCTGAGCACAATGGGCAAATTGTTCCAACGCCTCCAATCTTTCGCCTTCATCCTGACCTTCCGGCCAGATTTCCAGGCCACGATGTGCGGCGTTTGCTGCATCCCGGTAAGCATGTAGTTGACAGGATCTTTCTGCCGAGGCGATCAATGCGCGGCGCGCCTTCAAGAGTTCGTTCGCCGCTAACCAATGTTCGACAATCAATTCCGGAGAAACACCGGTTTTTTCTAAATACTCCGCAATCTTCTGATTCAACATTCTCCGTCGGGACCAGGTTATTTCGCTTTTAACTGCCTCGCGGGTCAGAGCATGTCGAAATGCCCCTTTCCCCGGCTCAATTTCATGAATAAAGTGATGCTCGAATATCTCATCCATTCCTCGTTCATTATCCGTCATTTGTGAAATTAAGTGGAAATCGAATTCCATTCCGGCAATTGCAGCAACTTCCAAATTTTTTCGTGCTTCATCAGATAAAACATCCAGTCTTAGAAGAACCGTATCCCGGATGCTCTCCGGAACTGGGATATCCCTTCCCGGCTCCAACTCAATGCCGCTTCTTCCCTGCCTTATCCGCCCTTGATTTGCCAATGTATCAGTCAATTCTTCAACAAATAGAGGTAATCCCTGAGTTTTAGTATAGATTAGATCAATCAATCCTTGACTAGGATTCTCTCCAAGTTCTTTTTTCATTAATAAGGCAGAATCGGCCAAATTGAGAGGTCTGAGAGTGATTTCAAATAACATCCTTCTGCGCCGGAGCTCATTCCTCACCCATCTGATACGATGACCCCGCTGAAGCTCATCGTTTCTATAGATTCCAACAAACAGCAGTTTTTCGGCTGCAATACGATCTGATAAATCCGGGAAAAGCTCCAGCGTTGCATTATCAGCCCATTGTAAATCATCCAGAAAAATGACAACAGGTTCATTCTTAGACAGAAAAATAAATGCTGAAATGATCGTCTCCGTGAGTGTTTTACGCTCAGCTCGAAGGTCTGTTTCTCCTAATTCAGGAAGCAGAATAGGCAGATAGCGACTCATTGGCCCCGCTTTCATTTCCTCTTCCTTCTCTTGCCTGAGAGCATCTCCTAGTACGGCAGTTATCGGGCCATAAGGCAATGCCGAATCTTGAGCGGTTCTTCCCCTCAAAACCAAAAGATCATTCTTAGAAAGTACTTGCTCAACCAACACTGTTTTGCCAACCCCCGCCTCCCCGGCAACCAGAACGATTCTTCCCTCTCCGATCCGAACCTGATCTAATTCTTCCTGTAGTCGAGCCTGTTCCTCAACGCGTCCAATGATTTGATTCGTGGTATTCATTTCAAGATTTTTACGGTCTGTTTCATGGTTATTTCAAGTTAAATGAAAATTCCGCAGGTTCTATGTGATAACGAGGTCAGAGAAATTGAAAATAAGAAATATAAATATATGTAAATGCTCTTGCGATGTCAATTGAGGGAGTTGTTCAAAATCTATCAAGTTGAAAGGAACCATTTCTAATTAAAATAGACAAAATTGTAGAAGAGGTTTCTTGCTCTCAGTTCTATTCTTCCCTGGTAAGCCGATAGATCAAAAGGGCGGTACGTTTAGCAGTTTTTGCAAGCGAGGAAATGTTCATCGTCTCATTAATTGTATGAGCACCCGTGCCGATGACACCCAACCCCGCCAGACAACTCTCAATATAGGGTGCTACAAATGAAATATCTGCCGCTCCTCTTTTCCCGGGATCATATGCTTCAATTGGCTCAAATCCAAGATCCTGACTGACCTGGTCAAACATTTTTAATAGCTCATAGTTGCCCGGTAGCGGAGGCATTGCCGGATACCCATCACTAAAAGTAATCTTAGATGAGGTTCCCGAATAATTATTTGTAATAGCTATATGCTCCATCCTTTTTTTCGTGCGATCCCGCTGTTCATTTGAAATAAATCTTAATCCGCCTTCAACAATCACATCCTGAGCTATGACATTTGTCTTGCCGAAGGCAGTGCCACGGTTTTCATGTGAATCATATTTAACCTCTGTTCCACCCAAAATGATACCCGGGTTAAAACTCAGATATTGTTCTCCCCGCAATTGTTCATAAAAATTATTGAGAATCCGCGAGGCTTCAAAAACTGCGCCACTTCCATACTCTTGGCTAAAAATACGCGATGAATGACCTTGTGTACCTTTCACGTCCAATATCCATTCACTGGTTCCGCGTCGAGCAACAGCGGCATATCCTTCAATTCCGGTTTCGAAACCAAGGGCAACATCACTCTGTTTAGCAGCCTCTACAAGGTGTTTTCGAGTGACGCTAGTTGGTCTTCCCACCCGCTCTTCATCGCCGGTAAATGCTACTATAATGCTGGTATTATCAAGGGCATTTACTTGATTCAATGCTTTTAAAGCATACAAGATTGCGACATCGCCACCCTTCATATCGTTTACTCCCGGTCCCAATGCTACCGAATCCTGCAAAACAAATTTTTGAAAAGGGCTCTCCTTCTCAAAAACAGTATCCAAATGACCGATTAATAGTACTCGTTTTCCCTGAGTTCCAGTGCGATAGGCAAAAAGGTGTCCGGCGCTATTAACCGTGTCCGGCATGCTAATCCACTCGGATCGAAGACCAAGCTTTTCAAATTCATTAAAAAAAAGCTTCCCTACCTCCCGAACACCTTGGTGGTTCGTAGTCCCGCTATTTATATTCACAACTCTCTCTAGAAATGATAAGGCTTCCGCTTCCTGTTCATCAATAAACTGAATCATTGACTTTTCGTCTTGATTCAAATTTTGGGCGAATGATAGAACTGGATAGCTGCACATGTGGAAGAGAATCAAAATAATTCCGGGGTGAATCAAAGAAAGCCAAAGTTGATTGAACTTCGAGTTCATTTCTGCTTGCCTCATTTTCTATTACAGTAAAATTTGAACCACATGACAATTCGGTCAATCCTCGTAAAATCAAATAAGGTGATTTATTGATTGGGATACCAGTCCAGAAATCTCACCTCAATTTTTTTATTGGTACTAACCAATTCCTTGAATTTATTCACATCACCGAATCCCCCACTCCCGCGATAATGGTAAGGAAACACTACTTTTGGTTTAAACTCCAGAACGGCTGAAGCGGCTTGTTCCACCGTCATGGTATAGGGCAGATTCATGCAAACAAAGGCATAGTCGATGTCCGTGAGTTGTCTCATTTCCGGAATATCCTCGGTATCGCCACTGATATAGATTCGCTTCTTCCCAATCGTAATCAGGTATCCGTTGCCTCTCCCTTTTTCGTGGTATTTTAACCTGTCCTCGGTCAGATTATACATAGGGATTGCTTCAACCACTATATGGTCAAATTCTTTTTGTTCTCCATTCTTTAAAACCTCGCCTTCTCCTAATTTTTTTATGACTGCCTCCGGACCAATAACAACAGTCTTTTCCGCTCTCAGCTTATTTACTACATCGGAATCGAGATGATCTCCATGAATATCCGTAATGAGTATCATATCCGGTTCCGGAAAGGCTTTAAATGAGGATACCTCTCCAACCGGATCAATAAATATAGTGATATCTTCAGCCTGAATGACAAAAGTGCCATGGCTAATGGGAGTGAATTTAATATCGATCTCGCTTTTCTCTTCGGCTTTTACAAGCATGGCTAGCAAGAGTATTAGTACCATAAAAATCCTGATGAAATGGTTCATTGCTCCTCCAATGTTTTATCATATTAGTTTTCTCAATTTGTTTTACTATTCCAGAAAATAACCGGTATTTACAATTTTCACTCTGATTAATTTTTCCCTCTTTATATCACAAATTGCCAGATAGGTCAAAAAATCTCCTCTTTGACTATTTTCGCGAAGTACCTGTTTACCGCAATTAATTCCACATATCATATTGTCTATATCAAAAAAGACAATTGAGCTATCCCGAATAAATTCAGTTTTGTTGAAATCCAAGGCCTCCAATTCTTTCAACGTCTTTCGAAACCTGTTTGTTTTCTTAAAAGCATTTAAATCAACATTCAATTTATTGATATTAACCCAGTCCCTGCAATATTTTTTTGCCCATGTCAATTTTTTATCATATTCCGGCACATGGAAAATATTTTGAATTTCGATCTCGTTTTTACTATCTCCACCATAATTTACTCGTGAGTAAACACCTGAAACTCCAACCCATATAAAATGATGCGGATTCTGCAATTTTCGTTCTTGTACATAAAACCTTATTTGAAAACCATCAGGATCTTGATAATAGAATTCATCAAAAAAATTGAGTACACCAGTATCGGATAATTTTCCATAAGCAGAAAATGATTTGTCTCGCATGGATTTTGGTGGTTTGGTCGCATCGTTTCTCAGCAGTTGACCTTCACTGAATTCAAATACAGAACGAATAGAATCGTTTCTATCAGGCGATTCAGAGTGACAGGCAACATTTAAAAAAAAGCTATGGTTAAGATTCGTAAGGGACAAACTATGTAATTCCTATTTTGCATTTATTGACTGCTTTTATTGTGAACCGCATTGAAAAGTATGAGAGTTGGTCCGGTCGATCCAATTGGCTAATCGGCAGGTGGTTCGACTGGCGAGAATAGTATAAACCGATCTGGTTCCTTTTGAAATTGTTCAATCTGAGACACGGCATACAAATACTGCGCCTGCTGGCTTTCATCTTTCATTTTTGAGATTTGCTTGTTTAGCATTCTTTCAACTTTTCAATTTTAAGATAGTTTGAAAAATTCAGCCCCTAATTAAAAATTGATATATTTTTGGAAGTAATAGTAAAAAGGATTTTACTGAATTCTCACCATCAAAAAGTAATTATAAGCAATAAATAAATTCCAGAAGCCACAAATCAGGGTATCAACACCAGTTTTCCGACTGTTTTTCCGGTTTGTAAATCCTGGTGAGATCGAGCAACTTCTTCAAAGGGGTAAGTACTCACTTTTGGAACACCGATTTTCCCCTCAACAAAAAGCTTATAAAGAACCTTCATTGCCTCCTTTAATAGATCGGTCCGATTAAAGAGGAAAGATAGATTAAATGTCGCAATTGCGCGATTTTTTTCATGCATTCCTATCAGATTAAATCTAGGCGTACGAAGGTAATCGTAGGTAAGTTTGAAAAAGTTGGGTACGCCACGATTCTTGGGAAACATGGAGTGAAATCCATAAGCAATCAATTTTCCAGTTGGTCTTAAATGTTTGCAACTTTCTTTTAATGTCAGTGCGCCGTTCCCGTCCAATACCACGTCGGCACCTTCCGGAGCGTAATGTTCCACCATTTCCCATAAATTCTCTTTGCTTTTGTCTATGACGACATCTGCGCCAAATTCTTTTGCTGTGTTCACTTTTTCTGTGGATCCGACAACCGCAATTGAATACCAACCGGCATTTTTGCACAACTGTAAAAGTGCACTCCCCACCCCTCCGGCAGCGGAGTGAATTAGAATCTTTGAATTTGGAAAAATATGAAAAATCATATGCAGAGCATAATAGGCCGTTAAATAAATCGTTGGAAACGCACCGGCCTCCTCAAAAGTAACCGTATCCGGAATCTCCCAAATCTGATGTCGGGGTACAACCACGTGAGTGGAATATGCATCAAATCGAGTCACACCAAATACCCTTTCACCCATGGAAACATCTTTGATATTTTCTCCGATCTCAGCAACCGTTCCCGAAAAATCAAAACCCGGTGTTATTGGCCAACCCACGTACTCTTTCGCAGAGGCATAATAACCCATACGAACAACACAATCCGCATAATTAACTCCAATCGCCTTTGTCTTTACCAATACCTCATCTTTGGAGATATCCGGATCAGGAAAACTCTCGATTTTGAGTTTGTCAAATCCACCGGGACGATGAATCACGATTTTTTCCATTCTTATCTCTACAATTTTTGTTTTTGACAGAAATTCTTCAGAAGTTAATAATTCAAATTCTAAATGTAACCGTCTAATTTTTTTTCTGACTTATTGATTTTTTTGCGATGAGTAGGATTCAGGTTCACTATTTACCATATTTCCACGCATCAATGGAAGGCAGGGATTTAACTTGTGGAATCAATTCCTCGGGTTCTTCAACATGGGTTTTTTTGATCAATTCTTCGATAGTTGAAACCCCCTGCTCATTTAGTTTATTTTGAAGTTGTTCTCTGGTAAACAGAATACTATATCTCCTGGCTAATTCAATTCTAAATTCATCCGTATAAACAAAGTCGACTATGGCACCATTATGAAGATTTTCCAGGGGAGCCAAAAAGATGATTGCATCATTTGCATCAGACATGGTTTGACCGGGGGCGGCTTTGTGCATGTGATTTCCAACATAGGTCTCTTTTCCAAATACATTTTTTTTCAGAGGAAAGGCGATGGGGTAATTTCCAATTTCCCGGAAAGCGGCATCCCAAATTCCATTTCCTAGCCGAATCCACCTAAAATCATATTTTTCGATACCTGCTGTTGTTTTTGCCATTGTCGCATCAATTTGTTTTTCCGCCTGAATAGAAAGCGCCATGTTATGAAACCGGATTGAATAAGTTTTTCCCGGGTGCCATTGATGAAAAAAGGTGCCACAATTCCAGAAATATTTTCCATTTTCGCCCTTGATACCTTTATACGCATGTCTGGTATTTGTCAAAAATATTCCTTTGCTGTCAGAGTTAAAATTGATCAATTCGTCCAAAATCAGTCTGTACATTGTATAGTCATTTGCGATAAGTGATTTTCTGAACAACTCCAAATCCTGAGGGGTCAAAATTTCAGACCAGTAGGTGGGGGCATTTACCGCAATTACTTTAAGACGTTGATCCGTCGGAAGTTTATGATTTATTGTATAAACCTTCTCAAGTAAATCAAAGTAGGTTTTTAACGGCCAGCCCAGTCCACTAAAATCATCCTGAAATAATGGATAAAGTAATGATTTATCTTCTTTGTCTGCTTTTAAGTAATTATCCAAATATTTTTGCTTGTTAACAGGAAATGCTTCCACAAATATAAATTTTGCTTTGCTATAAAACTCAGGGGCTTTTATCAGAGATTGATAAAATTTAAATGGCTCAACAACCGGATGCCATGCATCATCAAAAATGAGAAGATCGAAGGAGTCAAGTTTTTCAATGACAAATTTAAGCGGGTCTTTTCCTTCCTTTTTTAATACCTGCAGATACGGCTCCAGTCTATTATTTTCCTGAGCGAGGACGGGCAAAACACAAAAAGTGAAGACGATCCTAAGTGCAAACATGAATAAATCATGTATTCGCATGCAAGGTCTCTTATAGATCATTTTATCTGCCACTCATAAATCCCAGTTAATTTACCTTTTTGCGGAATAATTTCTAATCGAATGGCTTTTGTTCGGGCAGTTTCAAATATAACCTTATTTAACTTATTTTTTTCCGTCGGCCATATACGAGTGGGATTCCAAACCTGTCGCCATTGATTATGATATAGCGCTAATACACGCCATGAATCCGGAACGTCAATGTTCTCATTTTCCTTACTGACCCAATAAATCTCCGTCATAGATACTTCTTCTTCTGCGTTAAAATTATATTGCACCCAAAGCGTATCATACTTATTGGACCACCTAAAAAAATTCATTTGCTCGTTTCCAGAATTCGCAGGATATTTGCAGTCGTTGAGAGCTGAAATATATTTTCCACCTGCTGAACTCACCTTGCCTTGAGAAGCAAAAGAAGGGCTATTCAGAGGCATGGTGTTTTCTGTTGATGTCGGCATCCAAACCGCCATTTCGTTTCTTCCCCGGTGTGCCCAAGCATAATGAGGAATGGCCGTGAAGCTCTGTTTCCACTTTCGGATTGAACGAAGGTTCTTATCAAATTCGGTACCGAAGGCATTCCCCTTAATTACAACAACACCATTTAAGAGCTCGTCTCGAAACTCATATGTTATTGGTAAATTGTTTCGTATGGCAAGATTCAGAACATTTCCATTTCGATTGTCAACTCCCTCCAAACAATACACCATGGGGCCTCGCTGTAATGCAATCTTATCTTTATTTTCATCCAACAACGAATTTGCCACAAGGTATCGGACTGACATAGGAAACGATAATTCGATCACATCCCCTTTTTGCCAGTTTCGATTGATAATCGCGTATCCATTCCCTATTTCAAATTCATAACTAACATCATTCACTCTGATGCTAGGTTTCTCATCAATGTCATTCTTGAATTGATACAATTCTCCGGGGATTGGATTATTAATGCTCCAAACGGGAATCCTGATCGAGACGCTAAATTGCGCGGATTGAGATGGATTTATAAAAATTCTAACTTGACCATTCCAGGGATAATCCTTTTCTTGTTGAACTGATAAGGTGATATTTTCCATCACAATTTCTGCACTACTGTTTACAAACAGGTTGATAAAAAGCTGATCATTTTTTATCGCATAAACATATCCCGGTATTTGAGGCATAAACCGGGCAACATTGGTGATGCAGCAGGAACAGACAAACCAATCACTGCGCTGATGCTGTCCCTTTGAGGCAAGAGGATTATCATAAAAGAAGTGGCTCCCATCCAGTGAAACCCCGGCCAGAAAAGAATTATAGAGGGTTCGCTCCAGTAGATCGATATATTTAGCGTCACCACTTTGGAGAAACATTCGATAATTCCACATAATATACGCGATGGATGAGCATGTTTCCTGATACGCACTCATATTCGGCAAATCATAATTTTCTCCAAAGCCTTCAATAAATCCCACGGAGCCGATCCCACCGGTAACGTAGAGCTTCTTCTGCAACACATTTCTCCACAAGCGATGGACCGCAGAAATAAATCGAGAATCGCTCAATCTGACACCCACATCCATCATCGCGGAGCACATATAAGCAAACCTCACCGCATGCCCAGCCGCCTCTTCCTGTTTAAAAACTGTTTGATGATCCTGGGCGTATTCACCCCATAATTCTCTCCCATTATGGGATTGACCCCTTTCTTCCAGAAAAAACTTTGCCAACTCAAGATACTTTTTTTTTGCAGTAACATCATACAATTTGACAAGACCCAACTCAATTTCCTGATGACCCGGCGGTGTGCGTAGATTGTTGGGACCAAAAGTTTCAGTAATCAACCCTGCGTTCCTGATGGCAACATCCAGGAGACTTTTTTTGCCCGTCGCCCGGTAATAAGCAATTGCGGCTTCATATAAATGACCAGCATTATACAATTCGTGACTGCTGCCCAAATTCGACCAGCGCGTCTCACCCATCCGGGGGATCATTCTTTGCGCCCGATTTGTTCGGGCGGTATATAGATACCCATCGGGTTCCTGAGCGCCGGCAATCAATACAATTAGAGAATCAACAAATTTTTCCAATTTTGGATCCGGATGGGTAGCGAGTGAATATGCGGCACCCTCAATGGTTTTGAAAACATCCGTATCGTCAAAGGGATACACACCGGATTGCTCACCTTCAATAAATCCAGCGGCGATGGAAAAGTTGTCAATAATGCCGGTTTCTTCACATTTACGAAAAGCGTGAGGGATTGTAATTCGCCGGTTGGTTTCTATCCTTGGCGCCCAAAAATTATCCGTGAACTGAACCTTGTTGAATGGAACACTTGTGATTGGATAATTACTAATTTCCTTTTTCGAACATCCTGAAAATTGGAGAGCACTAACGGTGAATATTATGGCAAGAATCCGAATTGGCAATAATCCTTCCTGTTTTATCGAATCAAAACAAAATCCTATAAATAAAATCAGCTTAAATAAATGTGGAGAATTTATTTCACTCTAAAATTCAGCATCACAATATTTCTTTAAGTGTATCGAGATGGATATTCGCTCCACATATAATAATGACAATATTTTTCGCTGAAAAGCTTTCTTTTATTTTCAAATATGCTGCTATCGGAACAGCGGCAGCTCCTTCAACCAGCATGTGATGAGTATCGATAAACAATCTCAGGCTCTGTTTTATTTCATCCTCTGTTACGGTCAAATAATCATCAACCAACTCTCTGCAAAGCCCAAATGAAATGGCATTTTTTTCGATACCTCCCGCGGTACCCTCCGAAAGCGTTGGAAGTGACGGGATATCCAATATTTTTCCGGCCTTGAGGGACTGAATCATTACATGAGAATTCTGCGGAGAACAACCTATAATTTGGATTTTGGGAAATTTTGATTTCAGAAATGCAGAAATTCCGGAAATGAGACCTCCACCCCCCAAGGCAATAAACACTGCATCGATTTGACTCAGTTGCCTTCTAAGTTCTACGCCAATGGTACCCTGCCCGCCAATTACCTTCGGATCGTTATAGGGTGAGATATAAATCATCTCCTTTTGCCGAGCATATTCTCTGGCATAGATTTCGGAATCGACACAATCGGTACCGTGAAACCGAACCTCGGCACCCAATCGTGTTATTGATTCCACTTTATATCGGGGAGTATTCTCAGGGACAAATACAATGCCGGGAAGATTTGCCTTATTTAATGCGAAGGCAACGGCGGTTCCATGATTTCCGGTAGATGCGGCAACAACACTGTTTTTCTTTTGCTGGTCTGATAACGAAAGCATTTTATTTAAAGCACCACGGATCTTGAACGAACCTGTGTACTGCAAATTTTCAAGCTTGCAATACACCGAGGCGTTGCCCAATTCACTCAAAATTGGGGAATATTCGAGAAAAGTCTCCCGAATGTGAGGTCGAATTCTCGATTCAGCGGAAATGACTTCTTTTAAAATTTCGGCAGTCGAAATCATTGACAATTAGTGCGGCCATAGCCAGCCGAAAACCCCTGCTGTTAATAACGCATAAACCAGTGAGTCAATCAAATGTTTAACCACAAAGGACCAGGGCCGTCCAAACCAGATAGCATCTTGCACTACACCCCAGCCGTATGCTAACCAGGCACCAAATCCAACCACTCTAAATACGGCAAGGTAAGTTGCCCCTGCTGAAAGGGTTCTTGTTGCGAGATATGCCATAAGAAATCCTACAGCCAGATAGTATAGAAATGATAAAACCATATTCTTTCCCATGGATGGAACCCCGCTGGGCAAAACTGTGAAAAATCCGATCGGACCTTCATTGAACTTTTTCTGCACCTCCGGTTTCTTCAAATCTTTCATGTCAGGGACATGAGGTAAATTATATTGACCGGGTGTGAGATTTTGTGGTTTGAGAGCGGCAATGGTGGCATCCTCATCTGGAAATTTACGATAATCCTTTTTATGATGCGGAAGTACAACCCAAATCAAAAAACTGGCAAACCATACAATTACGGCTGACAACAGAATAGCAAGCCAAAGTGATCCGATTGTAACCATTGTGACCTCCTCGATTTATAATTGGTTGGAATTATGATTTGTTTGTGTAAACACACACTTATAGAATTGTGCAATAATTTACATGATTTTTTAGTAATTCAAAGGGGATTTAGGGATAAAAAAAATATAATACTCTTTTATCTATCTTCCTGATACATCAAAAAGAAAGCTCGCTATATTGCATTTTGAACGAAAAGGATATAAATTTGCTGTTCTGAGATTAATCATTCTATACTACTGGTTGCTATTTTGGAAGACTCTACAGAGGACTCGTTTTGAAGAAGATTTTAATTTTATTTGCGCACCCTGCACTGCAAAAATCAAGAGTGAATGTCCACTTGATAGATGGACTCGATCGAATGGAAGGCATCACTTTTCATGATCTCTATCAGAAATATCCGGAATTCGATATTGACGTCCATTCTGAAAAAAAGCTGCTAGAACAGCATGACATCATCGTTTTCCATCACCCATTTTTCTGGTATAGCACTCCGGCAATTTTAAAAGAATGGCAGGATCTGGTTTTGGAGCATGGGTGGGCTTATGGAAGCAAGGGTAACGCACTAGAAGACAAGATATTTTTTAATGTCATTACCAGCGGTGGTCGGGAGGAAGCATATCAGGAGAAGGGATATAACCATTTTACTATCAGGCAACTGCTGGCTCCCATTGAACAGACCGTGAATTTATGCAAGATGATTTTCTTGCCACCTTTTGCGGTACACGGCACCCATTCGATAACAAGAGAAAGAATAAACTCACTGAAGAGACAATATCATGAATTGTTGGCAATGTTCAGAGATGAAAAAGTGGTTATATCGAAAGCGAAAAGGTTGAATTACTTGAATGACTATTTTAAGGAATAGTCTAAATAGATTAGGTTTTCATTGAATAAGTTGATATTGCCGGCTCCCCGCGGTCGCTTGAAAAACTACAAATTAGTCACGACTGATAATTAATGCGCCGCTCGATGCCACGTTTAGTCAATACAAACAGGTTATTTCACGATAAATACAAAAAATGAACGAGGAATAATATGCAAGAAGGCGGTTTCTTTTTTCAGGCATTTGTGTATCTGACAGCCGCAGTAGTTTCGGTACCAATTGCGAAGAGAATCGGATTGGGCTCGGTGCTTGGCTATCTCATAGCCGGTGTCGTCATCGGTCCATTTGTTTTGGGCCTGGTTGGACAGGAAGGACAGGATGTGATGCACTTTGCGGAATTCGGAGTGGTAATGATGCTGTTTTTAATCGGTCTGGAATTACAACCGGCGCTCCTCTGGAAACTGAAAACTCCCATACTTGGATTGGGTGGTTTGCAGGTTGGCATTACCTCCGGTTTAGTTATGATAATTGCGATAACTATCGGTTTGCCATGGCAAAGCTCGCTGGCATTGGGACTCACACTGGCACTATCATCTACAGCAATTGTACTACAAACGCTTAACGAAAAGGGCCTCATCAAAACAACCGGTGGACAAAACTCTTTCTCGGTGCTTCTATTCCAGGATATTGCGGTAATTCCCATTCTTGCTATTTTTCCTTTACTGGCGGTTGGCGGCATGAATCAGTCTGCAGGAGCTTCGGACGCTCATCATGCTACCACCTGGGTGGAAGGCCTGCCAATTGGAATACAGACCGTAGTGGTTCTGGGTGTGGTGGCATTGATAATTTTGGCAGGGAAATACCTGATTAGCCCCTCTTTCCGGCTGATCGCCAAAACCCGCTTGAGAGAACTGTTCACTGCCGCAGCCTTGTTGCTGGTCATTGGAATTGCATTACTTATGACACAGGTTGGATTAAGTCCCGCACTGGGGACATTCCTGGCTGGCGTGGTGTTGGCACAGAGCGAGTATCGCCACGAACTGGAGATCGATATTGAGCCGTTTAAGGGATTGTTACTGGGATTGTTCTTTATCGCGGTCGGTGCCTCGATTGATTTCAATCTTATCGCAGCGGACCCGCTTTTGATAACCGAACTGGTAGCCGCCTTGATTATACTAAAATTCCTGGTACTTTTCGTCATCGGAAAATTTTTCAAAATGGGATTGGACAATAATCTGGTATTCGCTTTTGCGCTGGCACAGGGCGGAGAATTTGCCTTTGTTCTCTTTTCTTTTGCAGTACAGAATAATGTAATCAGCACCTCGCTGGCTAATCCGTTGATAGCTGTAGTAGCTTTATCAATGGCGTTAACGCCGCTTCTGATGCTCATCAATGAAAGACTGGTTCAGCCCCATTTTGGCACCCGCGAAAAGGAAGAACAAAAGGCCGATGAGATTGACGAAAAGAATAAAGTCATTATTGCCGGTTTTGGCAGAGTGGGTAGCACAATCGGGCGATTTTTACAGGCCAACGGCGTCAGCGCCACCTACCTGGACACCAATCCCGATAATGTAGATCTACTGCGAAAGATGGGTTTAAAAGTGTTTTATGGAGATGCATCCAGACACGACTTACTGCATGCCGCCGGTGCGGAAGAGGCAACTCTGCTAATTATTGCAGTGGATAATCCCGATAAGACCAAGGAAATAGTGGAGACCGCAAATAAACATTTTTCTCACTTGGAGATTATTGCGCGGACAAACGGCTGGTTCGATTCCTATGAGCTTCTCGATGAAGGGATCAATCATGTGTACCGGGAAACGCTTGATTCTTCTCTGCGAATGGCTGCCGAGGCCTTGTGTAAACTGGGACATCGCAGATACCAGACACACCGCGCCGTAAAAACCTTTCGCAAACATGATGAACGTTATTTGCGGGAACTTGCTGCCCTGAGGCATGACAAGAGTGAACTGATACGCGGCGCCCGCCAGCGGATCGAAGCTCTGGAGCAACTGTTGTTGACCAATATGGAGAATGTGGGTAAGGACAAGGATTTGGGGTGGGATGCGACGACACTAATTGAGGAATTCGGTAAATTCCGAGCGGAGAGTGAATAACAAAATTTCAGTTTCTATCCTAATACAATATTACATTTCTATTAGATACTTCTTGCCGATAAATTCATACTATTACAGCTGCTAAACTTCACAGACCCGAACAGGAATTTTCATTGCAAAGGGTAGGTGGTCGTTTCTTGCAAAAACCCAGTTTGACAGGATTTCAGTTTTTCATCTTAACATCTATCAGCTTCTTGATATCCGCTAAATATTTCCCATCTCTTACTTCAATCGATAATCCCCTGCCCTCGCCATATTTTTTCGCATTCAAAATATCTTTTTTTAGATCTTCAGATATTTCACTTTGCACAATTTCAGCAACCGCTTTGTCGCCAAAAACAAAAACCAGCTTAAAATAGGATTCATAGGGTATCAAAAAAAACAGGTTCCGCTTCTTAATGAGGGTCTTTAACTGCCATCCATATTTTTTGCCATAAAATTTCCATTCCTCAATTGTATTTCCATATTGTTTCTGAATATGTTTTTTTACCTCCATCCAATATTGAAAAGTTGGTCCCATCTTTTCAGCAAGACGATTTTCATCAGGTTTTTCATTTTTATCACTAAAAATATTTTCTGACATCACACCCTCGCATTCTTGTTTAAAATTTCCCAATTATTGCTTTAGCTCCGAAGATATTATGTCTCAATATGAAGGTAATCTATGGTACCAGAGCAATATAAGTAATCCCGAACCTGTCGAAGTGTGTCATACTTCGACTTCGCTCAGCATGACACCTTATCAAGACTTTTGGTCATATTCTTATGAGCTAAGTACCCAATAATATAGAATATTTTTGACAAATTACAGATTTAATTTTCTGGAAACGAAGAGCAGATATAGTTTGATCTATGATCTTTGCTGATACTATGTTTTTGAAAAATTAATTGGTAGCATGTTCTATTATGATAAAAGATGTTTTTTAAAAAAATTGACCTGATCGGCTACACTTTTTTCAAAGTATTCACCGCTGTAGATATCAAAGTGACCGATCGGATATTGTTTCACTTCCGCATATTTACCCAATATTTCGGCCACATTCAGTGTTGAATTCAAAGAGACCAAGTTGTCCTGTTTGCAGGCTTGTATAAGTACCGGACACTGCACATGCGGAGCATATTTGATGGGATTATATCCACCAGTCGTCAAAATGGCTCTGGCACAAACTTCATTGACGAAACTTGATGAGGCAAGATTGGAATATCCTTCAAACGCACCAGGAGCGGTTATCATCGCCAGCGTACCCGGTTTTCCAACTATCGGTATTTTATGTGCAGAAAGGCCAAACCTGGAGCGTCCTTTATCTCTTTGGGCATGCATAAACAAACGCAGAAAAAATTTGATACCTTCTCTTTTCAAGTACAGTTTTGCATCTTCTTTACTATCCAAACCGGCTACCTGCGCACAGACACATGTTATCCTTTTATCGGTGGCTGCAATTGCCAAACCATACCCACCACCAGCAGAAGTACCCCAAATGGCAATCTTATTTGGATTTATGATTTCAAGATTCCGAACATACTCAATAGCCGCTCTGCAATCTTCCAACTGGTTAGAGATTGAAAACAATTGCCTTGGCTGTCCTTCACTCCCTCCAAAATAGCGGTAGTCATACGTTAGCACTGCCATTCCAGCCTCTTGAAAACGTAAGGCATAATTTTCCAGGATCAGGTCTTTGGTTCCGCCAAATCCGTGATTCATCACAATGCAGGGGACTTGGACAGTTTTATTTTCCGGCAAATACAGCCAGGCACTTACTCTCAATCCACCCACTTCAAAACTGACATCTTTTCTGGATTCGGATATTTTCGTTCGATTTTCTTCAATCGTTTTAGTTGAGAAAGAGAGTAGTTGTTTGGGGACTGAAAATCCAGGTAGAAAGATAATGAAAACCAGGTAAAGAAGAATTACAACAGCTAATATGCCCAAAATTTGAAGGAAGATCATATGTGATACTCCCGGTATCCACCCCTATATTAGTCTTTCCGGCCGAGGGATTCCACAAATTAAAATATTCTTTAACTCATTATTTCAATGAAGTTTTTCCTACAGATTATCTAAATACTGACTTGACACAAACGTGTGTTGAAATTTTCTGTTTGGACCAGATCAAAAAACAATCACTGTGATGAAAAAAATATGAATCTGCTAAAAGGATGAAATTTAATACTGCCAGACATGAGAAATTCACAATTTATTGAAAAGCAGCGTATTCAATTGCGACATTAACTCGCAAAAGCTCTTTTTTACATCAACGTAAAGAGGGTTGTATTAGTTAGTCCAGGACCAGCTTATTCCCAAAGAAGGCAATAACGGAAACCAATATTCCTGCTCCTCCTCCAAATACGGAACTCCATTTGAACCCAATCTCCAGTTATATACAATATTTCTGATATTATCCCTGTTATACAAATTAATAACCGCCAGAAAAACCGAGATGCGGCTTTGAGAGAAATAGAAATGGCGATTGATCTGGATATCTAATCGATGGTAGGGTGGAAAATTCGAACCATAGAGCTGTTCATACTCTGTATAATATTCCATTCGGCCGTCAGGAAGTTCGCGAGAACGTAAAACCTGGCGGCTATATGGCCAGCCGGAATGAAATTGCCAGGACACATTAAAACGCCAATTACGGTTGGGGCGATAATTAACATCCAGGAAGAAGGTGTGGCGCTGGTCGTATCGGTTTGGAATAATAGGATCATCAAGCGTAAATAATTCATCACGATAGATAAGGTTCCTCACATCTTCTTCCGCATACGCCAAGGCATAGCTTGTCCAAAATGACAATTTCCCTCCCCGGTCATATTTCAAATACAATTCGGCCCCGGAAGCTTCTGCGCCATTAAAAGTAAGCGAAAAAGCATCATCCTGCACTTCCGGAAAAATTTCAATGTCATTCGATGCATTACGATGGTCCGGTCGCAGATCAGAGACTTTTTTATAATATGTCTCCAGCCGGAAATTTAATCCATTGTTGAAAAAGTGCTCCAATCCGGCTACCCAATGTTCCGAGAACTGTGACGGGAAAAAGCTGGTTTCACCATAGGCCACCTTAATTTCATGTATTCGTTGGCTCTGGCGGAAATACCCCCAGCCACCACGGAGAAACGTTTGTTTCCCCAGGGAATAGACCAAATTAAATCGGGGGCTGAAGTGCCAGTCGTTGGTAAATTCATTTCCATCGTACCGAACGCCGATTTCAAAGGTAAGAGGTTGATGTATTTGAAATCGGTTCGAAAAATACCCGCCATACCGGTTTCCGGAGGGTCTTAAATTTGCGATAGTAGAATCTGTAACAAGGATGTAGGTATAGGGATCAATCCAGTTCCTGGTGGTCACAGTATTTAAATAATCATAATTAGCCTTTTGATAATTATAATAAAATCCCAATTTCATGAACCAACGAGGATTCATTTCATAATCCCAATCCTGTTTCAGACTAAATAAACTGGATTGGTTTTTATCATTCACCGTGTTATTGGTAGCACTCAGATCACCAAAATAGCCAATACCCTGCCGGTGGTGAGTTATTCTCCCAAATGATCCAATCGTCCTGACGAAAAGTTTTGAATTAATCACTGAATTCAGAGTCAGCCAACCATAATAATTGCCATATTTGGTATCAACTTCATCCTCGTCATCTTCGATAAATCTCATCCTATCATCCGAATAGAGAAAATTTCCGGAAAGATCATTTTTTTCGCTCAGATTGAAGCGAAGTTTTCCAAATACATCGTAATAGACCGGCTGCGGCTGGTTCTCTTCACCCATCAAATCAAGCACCAAATCCAGATAGCCTCTACGGGCGGAGAACAACCAGGAACCTTTTTCTTCCCGGAAATTTCCTTCCGACATAAACCGGGCATTCATGAAGCTGATTCCCAATGTAGTTCTCGATAATTCTTTTCGGGCGCTTCTGGACTTCATGTTAAAAACCCCGCTGAGGCATTCTCCATATTCTGCCGGATAACCGCCGGTAAAGAGATCGATCCCTTCAATTGCTTCCACATCCACAATACTCAAGGCCCCTCCCTCCACGTCTTTGAGGTGAAATGGCTCGTAAAGTTCCTGTCCATCCATCAAAGCCAAAATTTCCTCGTTCTTGCCCCCTCGTATTGTAAATTTTGCTGAATAGTCACTCGCAGACACACCGGGCAATCTAGTGATGGCACGGTAAATATCCTCCCCGAAAGGAATCGTTTCGAGTTCCTGTTTGGTGAGAGTTTGTCGTACGGTGGGTTGCTTGCCCATCACCACAAACTGACTTGGCGTAACAATGATCTCGCTCAGTTGCAGTGGTTGAGGCTCTAATTGTATATCCAATTCGAAAGTGGAATCTGCAAATATTTTAACCTGTTCAATCCGTTCAGTTTGATAACCAATAAAGGAGAATTCGATGGTATATTCACCGGGAGAGAGACCACTTATCATATAATTTCCACCTAAATCGGTGCTGCCACCCAGCATCGTACCCATAATAATGATATTTGTGCCAAGGAGTGGTTGCATGGTCTCTTGGTCCAAAACCACCCCTTTTAATGATCCGGTTTTGGATTTCTTTTTGGGAGAAGGTATGTTTTCCTGAGCAAATGAATGAAAAATCGGAAACAATAAAAGAATTACAACAAGCATGCGAAATGTTTTTAATTGCATATTTGTTTTACCCGACTTGATTGGAATCATTGAAGATTCGATAATCAGCAAAATTTACGGTTTTTAAGTAACAAAGTTACAGGATATGAAACTCTGCAATTTATAAAATGGGGATTTTGAAAAACTTAAAATCATTTGCCTAAGAATATTGAAAATGTCATTTAAAAGTCACAGAAATTATGGACAACGGTGAAAATTAATATAGTGGTTGCGAACGGGATCGCCTCCTGAAAAGGAAATTAAAGTAATTTAAGTTGGATTATGAGATGCCTTATGATCGGAATTGGAATTCCACCTTCCAGTGAATCCCTGAATTATAACAAATATTGAAGCCAGGAGAAGAAAAGGTGAACTCCACATTCCGGCAAGAATTTTCCCAAAGTATATGGACCCAAGCAAATGTCCCGATGCATTCAGAATCATAAGTATTCCCAAAGCTGTTGTGAGTACCCGGACAAATTTTCCTCCGCGGTTCACTGCCGGTATCAAAGCGTATCCGACTAGTATCGCGAAAATTAATCCACCAAGCCATGCTGCGAATGAAAAGGTTGGAAGTGGAACAAAGGCGAGTTCTGCCCTTAGTCTTGTCACCAATTGATTCCAAAAAGGGAGAAAATCACTCAGCGTCTCGTCCACAACGTGAAGAGCGACGGCTGAGACCAATAAAAACCATGCCAAAACATTGCGATTTGCAGGCAATGTACGCTTCATATTTATGACCCTTATTATCAATGAAACATAAAGATGCTAAAATAGCCTAATATCTGTTGATAGCTTTCATAACAAGTTCGCCAATAACATAAACAGATTCATTCACCTTGGAGTTGAACAGAACAATCGCCCCGGTTGAGGAGGATTTATTGAATCCGAAGAATGAATCATAACCGCCGGTGCCTCCGCCGTGATAGATCATTGTCTGCCCATCATCCAATTCCAAAATATACCATACCGAACCGATATCACCCAGCGAACCTTGATGAAATTGTGGTTGATGCGTTAAATCCATTGCATCCCTTAACGGTGTCTGTACTAATCCCAAATTAGCTTCCAGGTATTTAAACATGTCGTTAAGCGAAGTCTTAATAAAACCAGCGGCCTGAAAAATATCCTGTGCATCCCAATTCGGCGCAATATGTAAATTTCTGTCATATCCCCTAGCGAGGTTATTCTTTTGCGCTGCGGTTAAGAATAGAGAGCTATTCTCCATACCCAAAACATCAAAAACTTCCCGCTTTAACACTGTTTCATATGATGTACCATCAATCAAACCCTCAATATGTCCCATTAATCCCAAACCGGTATTGGAGTATAACCACCAGGTTCCCGGCGTAAATTCCAATGTACAATAATTGGTCAGGTAATCATAAATATGGTGAGTGGTATAAGCGGCATACGGATTATTCTCATGATATCCGGGAGGATAGGGATAACTTGTTCCGCGAGGACTTCTGGGAAGCCCAGGTGTGTGAGTTAGAAGGTGAATGAATCTTATCTCAACCCCATCCTTTGATGGCACGGTAACTTGTCCGGCAGGCAAATAATGCCCCGCCGTATCATCTGTAAAATGACCCTTTAAGTACATATCTGCCGCTATAATAGCTGTAAAAGTTTTGGTAATTGAGCCAATCTCAAAAACAGTATTTGCATCTGGCGGCTCATTGGTATTAACGGATTTCGAACCGTAAGAAAAAATGAGCTTTTGCTGATGCTTATTAATCACCCCGATCATTGCACCCACTTTCATATATCTGTTTGCGATATGATTGATTTCTCCCTGCAGGTTATGAAATATGGGGCCAATTGGAGTTTTATCTTTGCTGCAGCTTAGAATGAGAAAGATAGAGATTAGATAGAGAGCTTTGGAGATTGGGGTTAATTTGCGATGCATAATAACCACCTCCCAGGTTAACTCTAATATTAGATGATAACGAATTCTCTTGGTAATAGTTATGATATAAAAATTTTAATTCTAGCGAGTTATCTGGAATTTAATGATTGTTCTAAGTTAGGCTATTTCTTGTTACCGTCTGCGGGGTATGACTGGATTTTTTTAGACTTGAAGGTATTTGAATGTTTAACCAACCTGGCTGGCAGATTTCCATGCTGGTAATTTGGTATAATTGGCCTTGGAATCGGATACGGTGCATTCAAACAATATGTTAAATTTGACCAATGAATTTGTATTGGTGAGTATCCCATATTGAAGTACCATGGCAAATGTTTATGGAAGGATCTTCGCCAGCCTATTCTTTGAAACGACCCTGTGAATTAGAATAATATGTAGATTATATTATTGTGAAATTTGAAATGAAATTATTACCTTTTGTGTAAGTAACCGGCAGCACCAATTTTTCATCCAATCCTTTAAGAATGGGAAGAAGGGGATGACTGCATATTTGAGGATAAACAGTGATGGTTGGCTTGATCCTTTTGAAAGACTCCTTGTAGAATCCTTCTTTTTCCCCCTCGCCTTTTATTTTTGCTTTTCGGGAATTTCATATTGCCAGCAACAAGCTTCTTTTCCAAACTCAGTACAAGCTCTCAAATTTGAAAATATCTCCATTGAACAGGGGCTTTCGCAAAGCACAGTACTGTGTATTTTCCAGGATAGTAGAGGATTTATGTGGTTTGGAACAGAGGATGGATTGAACAAATATGATGGATACAATTTTACCATATATAGAAATGCGCTATATGATCCCAAAAGCTTGAGTCATAATTATATATATTCGATTTATGAAGCTCCCGACGAGCCAGGGACGCTCTGGATCGGAACCAAAGGAGGTGGACTTAATAAGTTTGATCGCAATAAAGAGCAATTCACTCGGTATCAAGCTGATGCAAATAACCCTTATAGCTTGAGTAATAATGAAGTCCGGTCAATTTGCGAAGATCAAGCGGGGAGAATCTGGATTGGGACATTTGGCGGTGGACTCAATAGACTTTTCCCTTCGTCTGGCTCAGCCCAGGCATCGAGTGATAACAAGGAATCTCCTCCGACTTTTGTCGCTTACCGCCACTATGACAATAATCCCACGAGTCTAAGTAGCGATCAAGTAAACGTAGTCTTTGAAGATAATTCGGGGGTGCTCTGGATTGGAACTCAGGGTGGAGGACTTAATAAACTAGTGCAGAGCCATGCCTTTTCAAGAAGCCCGGGGCAAGATCCGAGCAAACTCGAAGTGGAGCGGATAGACCTAGAAATACAGCAATTTATCCGCTACCAGCACAACCCCAATGATCCAACCAGTCTGAGCGACAACGTTGTCAATTCATTGTATGAGGATTCCTATGGGATTTTTTGGATTGGAACCAACGGCGGATTGAACATGTTTGATCGAGAGAAGGATGAATTTATCCATTTCAAGGCAGATCCCAATGATCCGAATAGCCTAAATGACAACTCTATCCTCGCGATATGTGAGTCTCCCGCTTCCTGGAGTGGACCGCGGCTTCTCTGGATAGCAACCGCGGCGGGAATCGATATATTTGATCGGCAGGAGGAAAAATTCATCCATTGTGAATACAAGCCCGATGACCCTAGTAGCTTGAGTAATAATTGGGTGTTCTCCCTTTATGAAGATCGTTCGGGCTTGCTTTGGATTGGAACAAATGGCGGACTGAGTCAATTCGATCCTCGCAAGGACAAATTCATCCATTATCATCACGATCCGGAGAAACCCAATAGCTTAAGCCACAACTATGTTAGGGTATTCTGTGAATCATCGATGGATTCGGGATTGTTATGGATCGGCACTGATGGTGGACTCAATCTTTTTGATCAAGAACTAGAACAATTCATTCATTACCACGCCGACCCCCGGGATGCCGGTAGCTTGAGTAACGATTGGGTTTGGGAAATTTATGAGGATAGTTCCGCAACACTTTGGATTGGAACTTTTGGGGGAGGACTCAATAAGCTGAATCTACCCACGCGCCGGGATGGAGAGCCTGTTTCGGTTTACGCCAGGAGTTCCAATTTTAGATTCACCCACTACCGACACGATCCGGATAATCCGAACAGCTTGAGCGAAGATCAGGTTCTTTCGGTTTATCAAGACCGATCAGGTACACTCTGGATAGGAACAGATACCGGAGGCCTAAACGAACTTGTCGAGAGCGATTCGGGAAGCGACAGCGAGGAATCTCCCGCGACTTTTATACGCCATCAACATAACCCCGATGATCCGAATAGTATAAGTCACAATCGTATCAAGCCAATTTTCGAAGACAGCGAGGGTGTGCTTTGGATTGGAACCATAGGCGGAGGACTCAATAGACTGGTCGCGCCTGCCCCGAGCTCCATGAACACATACAGCAACGAATCATCTCCAACTTTTATTCGTTACCAACATGACCCGGAGAATCCCAATAGCTTAAGTAGCAATGATATCCTTGCAATTTGCGAAACCAGCTACGACGGGAAACGAGTTCTCTGGATAGGAACCGGGAGTGGCGGCCTCAACAAATTTGATCCGGTAAATGAAACATTCACCCATTATGGAGAAAATGACGGACTGCCGAACGAAATGATTTATGGGATATTGGAGGATAATCAAGGGTTTCTTTGGCTGAGTACCAATAAGGGTCTATCCAAATTTGATCCGAAAACACAAACATTTAAGAATTATGATGTGCATGATGGATTGCAGAGCAACGAGTTCAATGGTGGCGCCTACTATAAAAGCAAAGGTGGTCAAATGTATTTCGGAGGGGTTAATGGATTCAACGTATTTAATCCGCAAAACATAAAGGATAATCCATACATTCCGCCAGTCGTTATAACAGATTTCCAGGTATTTAATGAATCCGTAGGCATCAATGGTAATACTCCGCTGCGAAAACATATTAACGAAATAGAAGAAATTACACTTTCGTACAAAGATAATGTTTTCTCTTTCGAATTTGCAGCATTGAATTATGCCAATCCCGAAAAAAATCGGTTCAAGTATATAATGGCAGGATTTGATGAGAATTGGATTGATTCGGGAACCAGACGATTTGTAACCTACACCAATCTGGATCCGGGCAAATATATTTTCAGGGTTAAAGGAACGAACAATGATGGCATATGGAACGAGGAGGGGGCTTCGATCAAAATTATCATTACTCCTCCATTCTGGCAAACCTGGTGGTTCAGAACATTAGTGATTCTATCCTTTCTTCTTTTTGCTTATACATGGTATAAGAGACGGATAAACAAGCTTGAAGCAAAAAAGAAAGAATTGGAAGAGAGAGTCAAGGAAAGAACTGAGGCTGCACAAGAGCTCCAAAACGCTCTTAATCAGGTAGATCACTTAAAAAATCAACTTCAGGCAGAAAATATATATTTGCAGGACGAGATCAAAATTGCTCACAACTTTGAATATATCATTAGCAGAAGCGAGGCACTTAAAAATGTGCTCAGTAATGTTGAACAGGTCGCCTCGACAGATGCTACTGTCCTCATACTAGGTGAATCGGGAACCGGAAAGGAACTGGTTGCCCGGGCTGTTCACAGTATAAGCAACCGCACGAATCGACCGCTTGTAAAAGTCAATTGTTCTACCTTGCCGGAAAACCTTATTGAAAGCGAATTGTTCGGGCATGAGAAAGGCGCTTTCACCGGCGCAATTTCCCAGAAAATTGGGCGTTTTGAACTGGCGAATGGGGGAACGATTTTTTTGGATGAGATCGGTGATCTGCCATTCGAATTGCAAACTAAGCTGCTACGGGTACTTCAGGAAGGTGAATTTGAACGCATCGGAAATCCCAAGACTATAAGAGTTGATGTGCGTATCATTGCGGCCACCAACCGGAATCTGGAAGAGGCGATAAGAAGTGGCAAATTTCGTGAAGACCTGTATTATCGCCTGAATGTATTTCCAATTATTATACCGCCACTCAGGGAACGTAAGGAAGATATTCCACTGTTAGTAAAACATTTCATGGAAAGATACAGCACAAAAGCTGGCAAGCAGGTGGAGATGGTTTCGCAGAATTTGATTGACAAACTACAGGCTTATAACTGGCCCGGCAATGTCCGGGAATTGGAGAACATTATCGAACGGGCGGTGATTATTACCCAGGGAAAAAAACTCATGTTAGGTGATTGGCTTCCCACAACGGTGCCTCAATCAGAGGATTCGGATATTCCCACTTTGGAAGAACTAGAGAAAAAGCATATTCTGAGAGTATTGGAAAAGACCGGCTGGCGTGTGAGCGGGGAAAGGGGTGCCGCTAAGATTTTGGGTCTTAAGTCGACGACTTTGGAAGCCAGAATGAAGAGACTAGACATTGATCGGAAGCGATGAATTTTCCCAAAATATTGGAAATTTCCAATATTTTGGGAATTTCATTCCAACAAGAAAGACAGTACTTGAATTGAAATAGGCTGGTATAAGCCATCTGTATTAAGCCATTTGGATTATCCTCCAAATGGCTTTTTTATTTTTGGCACAGATTGTGAGTAGTCGTATTACCAGGAACAGGATACGAAATGGAAGGATTATTGTGAGTCAAGATTCAGAATATGTTTATCTAGATGAATCTGTTTTTATGGAAGAAGTGCTTAAACATCAGAGACCGGTTATTGTGGAATTTGGGGCGGAATGGTGCGGAAGTTGCCGTATAATGGCGCCAATTGTAAACGATATAACTGCCGGGTACCGGGATCATATAAAAGTCTTTAGGGTGGATATCGATCAGAACAAGGATCTGGCTGCAAAATATGGCATTCAGGCCAAACCAACTTTCCTCTTTATAAGAAACGGTGAAATTGTAGACCATATCATTGGTTCAGTATCGAGAAAAGTTTTTGAATACAAATTAATCTCTTTCTTATCATATGAATGATCATTCAACTCAACAATCATGAAATAGTTAATAAAAATTAAGGAGAAATAAAATGAAACATAGTCTAAGTTTATCGAGCTTCATTGTCTTTTGGGCTGTTTCTATTTTCTTGCTGAATTGCAGCAAAGACGACCCTACTTCCCCCATCAACTTGAACAACAATGTGAGCAACACCAATTTCACCGCCGAAGACTCTTTTTCCCTTAAAGTAGATGTGATGGGTCACTCCGGTTTGAGTCTGCAAGCGATTAACGGAACGATTGTTATTACCGAAATTTTCGGCGCTAACTCGGTGAAGATCATAGGCGTGAAGCAGGTGAAATCAGAAAGTATCGAGGATGCAAAAGCTCACTTAAAAGAGCTTACGGTGGATGTGCAGGATCTGACGAATAATGTTTTCGTTAAAACCACACAACCTAGCTATCTGGGCGGAAGGAGTTATATCGTAAATTACACCATTACATTGCCCCATAATATGGAAATTGATGTAAACAGCCTGAACGGCCGGCTCACCTTAAATGAGATTCATGGCAATGTCCTCGTGGACTTGATCAATGGTGACATTGATGGCGAAGTAACGTTACCGCTGGATGGCACAATCGATATGCAGCTTACAAATGGAATACTGGAACTGGACGTCCCCCAAAATACATCAGCAGAATTTGCGGCCAATGTTGCAAATGGAGGTATCAGTGTTTCCAACCTTATGCTCCAGAACCGAGTGGAAACACCCAAATCCCTAACCGGAACATGTGGTGATGGCCGTGGAACAATTTCATTAAGAACGACTAACGGCGAGATTCTGGTGAGGGGATTTTGAGCGGAAAAATTATGATTAACCATTTTACAGAAATTAATGATGAAAGGAGATAGAATAATGAAAGCAATAAAAATACTCTTTGTAATGGCAATTTTGTTATTTGCTGAGACTTCATTTGGGCATCTTCCGATGGCTGAAGGGAAAGGCGCAGCAAAGCAATTCGCTTCAAACTCATGGCAGGGTAAACATAATATTCAACTGGGCATAGGGCTGCTGAGCAACCATAGTGTCGAAAACGAGATATCAACAGGCAGTGTGTTAAACAGTGCAGGTGGTAGCGGTTTTATGGTGTCAATTGCATACAACTATTGGGCCCAAGATAATCTTGCCTTTGGCGTAAATGTTGCTGTCATTGGATCCGAGGTGAGCAATTCTGTCAGTGGTTCTCAAGTATCCTCGGAAGCAAGTTCTGTGGTACCGGTTCTGTTTGGAATCAAGTATCAACCCTCGATGATGGCCGTCAGCAAGGGTGTGAGACCTTACATATTCGCATCTGCGGGCCCATGCATCGGAAGTGCGACACGAAGTTTTACCGCTGCGGGACTTAGCAATGAGACTTATACCAAAACGGTACTGGCTTCGCATTTCGGCCTGGCCACAGACTTTGTTCTAAGCAGACTATTCGTAGCCGGCCTTAGTGCTGGTTACTATCTAGCCACTAATTTCAACCGGCCGATTGGCGGGAAGAAGAACTATAGCAGCCCGGAATTCACCTTATCGATGGAAATCTTATTGGGAGGCGGGAAGAAATATTAATTACAATTAATTACGATATAAAATCAGATCCATAATCATTTGGAGAATATCATGAAAAATCAAATCACAAAATGTATAATTGCTTTCTTTGCCATTCTTTATCTAATCTTTACTGGTTGTAGCGATTCTCCTACTGAACCAGAAAAAAATATGGTTGACAGTGGTTCCTGGTATGAAACCGGATTTACACCATGGCCCCACGACGGCACCCCGTTGGAAGGTGAGAACTTTGTAATTTATAGTGATGCTTCAAGCTTGGAAGCCAGACAATATCTATTGCAGATTTGTGAAGAGGTATTTGCAGAAATTATTGAAAGATTAGGGATCGCAGATATGTCAATACTGCAATTCCCGCCAGATCGGAACAATAAAATCCACATTTATGCCTATAGGAATTATGCCCCTGCAAATTGGGGTGGGCAGGCCTATTACGGTGGGTATTTGATATATTCGACCGATAACCCGGTAAGAACCGAGTGGGGGCACACGGCGCCTGATTATTACGTGCCACTAGTCCGACATGAAATGATGCATGTTGTTCAAACACTTATAATTGGAGCGAATGATGAAAGACTGTTTTCATGGTTTGCCGAAGGAATTGCCATAGAAATCTCGGATGATGTGTTCTATTTCAGGATCGATAGCCAGGCAAAATTCGACAGCCTTCTTTCTGTTTATGGGACGCTGAATCCGATTTCATTACACCACTCCTGGGAGATCCCCACTAATCCTGAAGGTATAGGCACATTTTATTATTACCCGATGTTTTGGCTGGCGGTTAGATATATAACGGATCCGGACGGTCAAGGGGGTACCTTTCATGATGTACGAGACGTTATCATTGATGCAGCGAATGACATTCCGTTTAGTACCTCCCTCGCAAACAGGTTTGGAATCAGTCAGGCGGAATATGCATCTCAGTTTTTTAATCTGATGGAAGATTATCTTCCTTGAGCAGGTCTGCAATTTTAACTAGCAAAATCTAAACTGATGGTGGGGTAACAAATGCGGTGAAGGTAATCGAAGAATCCTTAGTTTGCTAATTATCAAAGCCAGGGTCAAACCATGACTAATGAACTTTGAGAGCTACGTTTTAACTCATTAAACAAAAATTGAGGTGCGGCCATGAGCAAAATTAAAGTAACGGTATATGACCGACAAACGGACTCTGAAGAATACAGATATGCGGCGCATACCATATCACTCTGCGGTTTTGGATGCAGTCGCCAGGAGGCCATCAGTAATCTGCTTATGCAGATTAACAGACACTTTCCTAGGGGCTTCAACTTCAGCGATTTCGATCTGGAAGTTCAGCACGGCAACTATTTAGGAAACCTGCTTTGGGGGAGGTCGGTGTAATCAGTACAAGGCCGTCGGTGCAGGTTACGCCTTGTGGGGATCAGGTTTGCCAAACTAATTTTAGATGCGAGGCTGGCATTCGCAAAAAACTAACACAAGGCCTATATGCAAACTTTTCCCATGCTTGCTCCACCGTTACTCCATGAACTTACCCTCGTCATGCCAACCAAATCTCACCGAGCAAACATCAAAGTAAGTTTCCCAATACGATTAGAATAGAGGACCCAGTGAAAATCACCGGACACAATTTGAAAGGTAAAAATTTCACCTTGAATCCCGTGAATAATGACACGACAGATAACACATTCAATTCAGCAAAGCATATCCAGTAGACTACGTTGGACACTGTACTGTTTCGGTCAACCCACGTCACGGCAGCAACGAACAATCCGATGAAAACCAAACAAACGCCTTCGACTATCCATTCCATGGCAATGATACGCTTGTTGTCCTGAGAAATCTCCCCGAACCCCTCAACAACTGACCGAGTTGGAAATAAGTGGAAGACTCCCCAAACGAAAGTTAAACAGGCGCCCAAATATAGGAGAATCTCATTGGCCATAATGACCTCCCAATAAGGCTGCAATTAAGCAATCAAGATAAAAATGTTGTCGAGATCAAGTCTCCAAAATCACTATTCTTTCCTAAGCAGAAGCCGGAACACCAGAACATGCGAGACTAGTAATGCCGGAACAACATACCATTTGGCGATCAGACTATATGAGATGAAACCGATTAAATAACTAATCGGGATTATAAACTCAGTAATTGCGAATCCTCTATTCTAATTGCAACCATCTAACGCTCCGATTCACGCGTGGAGCATGTCCAAAAAAACTTCCACCATGAACTAGATTAAGCAAGATAGTAGGCGCTCTGTCGTTGCTGAGTGAGCTGTTGATTATATCTAATATTTCAAAACTTCCTTATAAATCGAAAGGCAGAAATGACCATGCTATCATTTTCCATGATGTGAAATTATATCAGTTCTTATCTATTTTGGCGATCAAAGAAATAAACTTTAATAAGCTCAAAGGATTGGAACGTTTTTTATTTAAAATCTTAAACCCGGTTTCTCTTAAATAACTTTCAAATTCGTTGAATGTGAACATTTCCTGATATGGATGAGCGAATATTCTTTTCCAAAGAATTCCGGGGAATCCCGAAAATGATTCAATTGATACTTCTTCAACCAACAAATATGCACCATCTTTGGAAACTCTGGCAAGTTCAAGAATACAATCACGCCAATTTGGTATATGATGAATGATTCCAAAATCAAAGATAATATCAAATGAGTTGTCAGGATATTCCAGCTCGGAGGCGTCCATCAGTTTAAAATTTATGGTTTTATCAGTGGTCCTTTGTTGAGCGATATTAATCATTCTTTCATCGAGATCAATTGCCTCAATTTTAGCAGGATTAAAGTGCTTTTTTATCAGAAGTGTACCATTGCCGTTACCACAACCAATTTCTAAGGCATCGTAAAAACTTTTTTTAGGCGTCATTTTACGAAGAATAGGAATTTCATACTTTTCCTGTATAAATCCGCGAAGAGGATTATTCACCAAGAAAAACTCTGCCCTATTTAAAATCAATATCTTACCTTTCCGAAATTTTTACATGCTACAGGTAGTTGTAGAGTTGCATGATTCTTTTAGAGTTAAATATATCTGACCAGATTGTCATAACCCCTAAGAACTCGCAATTGAGTGGACCATGACAAGAATACCAATCGAGATCAAGGCAACAAACTCATTTGTCTTTCCTAAGCAGAAGCCAGAACACCAGAACATGCGAGACCAGTAATGCCGGAACGATAACTGCCGGTATGAAAAAAGTAGAGCCAAAATTGCCAATTGGGACTTACTGAAACCCTTGAAACACAGCATTGATTAAATCCAATGTGCCCTCAATATTGAAGATCCATACAAGTGGGATTGCTACTGACCAACGCGCCCTCAAAGCAACTAAAGACAACAACGCTAATATGGAAGCGATAAGATCACCGTAAGCAGCAGGGTTGGCAAATCGAATGTCTAATGCTTCTGATGTCACACCCGGAATTAGAAACGCCAGGCCAATATATCGAAAACTATGAACAAACAGTATAGGAATAATGCCTTCATTTCTGGGTCTAGCCGATAATGCCGGCACTACATACCATTTAGCGATCAGACTATATGATATAAAACTGATCAAAAAACTAATCGGGATTATGAACTCAGTCATCGTGAATTCTCCATATCTTGTTCTTCGGCCCCATATTCCAGTTGACGTTGGTATTCGGTTTCATCAAAGTATCCTTTTGATTCGGCGATAAGGCTGTCAGCACCGAACGTCCATTCCTCATAACCGCTGATTCTGACAGCGTTGCCGTTACCGCCGGGACCGGTATTTGTTCCTGCTAATGTCCAGTGATACTCAGCATTATTACCGTTGATAATTAAGCTATCCATTTTTACAACCATATCCGGGAAGGCTGTCATAAATCCCTGCGCAGCTTCAGTAATCGCCGCTCGCCCGACTGATGGCTCACCCTCATTAATTTGGAGCGAACCATTTTCAGCAAAAAAAGATGCGACGCTGGCGGCATTTTGGCTGCACCATGCTTGCGTATATTTAGCTGCAAATTCGGTCACTCTTTGTCGATCCATCCGCGACTCCCCCGAGGTACAAGCGTGAATCAATAATAAACAGGCTGGAAGAATCAACACTCCAAGTACTTTTAAAACCCGCTTTCTCCAAAGCATTTTCTCAGTATCCTCCTTTTCATTGGTCTTATTATCGGAAACTATCATACGGTTAATGTGTTGGGGTATATTACCTTTTTTTCCCAAACCTGAAACTAAAGCCGGCCGCGCTGTCACTTTCCTAACGAGTAATAGCTTTTTGAAAATAAATTCCTTTTGTCACAACAACAATCAATTCAAAACGTGTTACAATCCATTTAATAAACAAACCGCAATATAAAATTATCCTTATCCGCCAAAATGGCTGTGGAGTTCTTCCCAACTGTTAAAGGGAAGATAAAGTCCGGATTACCGGTTCCAAAATTCAGCCGATTGACCGGTAATCTTGATAAATTTGTTACCAGACAACCTTTTTCCGGGTCATAAGGAATGAGTTCATCGGCTTGCCGGTTTGCGATCATGGTTTCCAAATTTGTCAAATATTTCAGGTAGGTATCCCGGTAAATCTCCGGCATGCTTTTCCTTATTGTGACAGCAATGGTATCAGGACTTGACTCTTCAATATCGCTCGTTTTAAAATGTGTTACATTAAACATCAATGGATTGCCAAAGTACTTTGATCCATATTCCTTAATTTTTCTTCGCACATCGATAGGAATGGTTAAATGGAATTCATCCCCAAAAAACTTGCTCTGCTTCTCAACCGACTTCTTCACAACCATAGCCGCTAAAATATCATTTGCAGAAACCTTTTCATCTAAATTTCTGGCCAAATCCTTTACCATGTCTTTCACCATTGACCGGGGGGTTGCTTCAAATTCAATAGTAGGGTTTTTATATTCCGGCATGGGTTGTAATTCAAAGTCGCTCAATTTAAAATTCCTTAATACGGTTCTGTGATGGTGTGGTTTAAAAATGGTTCGAATAACAAATTTCTTAAAAGGAACGATATTCTCCTGTGATATTGCCGCCAAAACGGATAGAAAATAGAAATAGCTGTATCCGTCGCCGACGAGGTGATTCATTTTCGGTAAAAGTAACGTACCATTTCTAAGCTGAATAACTTTCAAGAAAAATAATCTGCTCAGGTCAGAGGGAGTCCTGTTACAGTATTTTTCATAAATATTCTTACTCGATTCACTTGAATCAAAATCCTCATTCAATATCTCTTCATCAAAACAATCATTTACAGTAAATTTACGGAATTGAATATTTCCGGCACGGTACTCACCAAACATGGGCCAGAAGGCGGAGGAAAGCATTATTAAGGCAGATTTTATATGTTTTGATCTCAATCGGTTTCGATAGTATAGCAGAAATTCAATCGGATAGCTTCCGTTTGAAAATATGGTATCAACTTGTGATATGTTCAATTTCTTCATTGCAAAATAGAGTTAATCTTCCGGATATTCAACCTCCATATGATAATCCCACTGATCAAAATAGAGGTTCCCTCCCTTCCATTCCACTTCACCACGCTGGAAATCAACCGTTTCGCTGCGAGGGTAAATTTTGGCCGGAAAAAAATCCCCCGAGAAATCATCATTCACAATAAGACGGTAGGCATCCGCACCACCGAAAAAGAACTCCCCGGCATCCTTATCCTCGATTTGCTGGTCATTAAAGTCGGGGTCCACTGGTACCCATCCAACGCCTTCAAAATAGACCTCTGCCCAATCATGCAGATTAATCCGGACCGGATAAAGAAACCAGCCGCTTTGCCATTTTGCCGGTATTCCATTATAGCGGCAAAGGGTAATAAATAGCAGTGATTTGATTCCGCAGTCACCACGCATGTTGTTGGCGCAATACATGGAAATATTGGGAATGGTGGAGTATTCCAGGGCACTCGTCCAGGGAATGTTCTTCCCTATCCATTTGTAGATCAATTTTGCTTTGAGCAGCGGATCTGTCTCGTTCCCGATAATGGATTCGGAAAGCGCTTTTATCTCCGGTGTAAATATGATGTGCGGTTCTCTTTCGTAAGTATAAATCCTGTAAACACTGCTGGATTTATCATAGGGAGTAATTGTTACCTGACTGAGATCCCGCCATTCATTAAGACCGGTGTAACTGACACTCATTTGAAATACGGTCGGTTCATCCTTTTGAGATTTTTTTTCCATGTAAAGGCTCTGATGCACATAATTTTGAGGAGAAATAATATAATTTTTCTCGCTGGTATTAATGAGTTGAACATCAGTCAGTCTTTCCCGGTCCGATCTGGGGAACGGCAGCCACGCTCTCACAGCTTCTCCGGGTGGAACAGCATTCGCATCAACCGTCAAAGTGTAATTAAATCTAAGTTTTACCGGCATCACTATGGATTTTCCCCGCATTTTAGCAACGTTGACAATCTCTGGTAGATAAGATTGCAGAAAGCTATCCAGCTTACTTTCGTGTATCCCATCAATCTCAATTTTTCTTCTTTTCGCATCCGCATTTGCCCGGAACAAATTCGGAACCGCATGACGAAAATATTTTTTCTGACCATCAATTATCCGCATTTCCAGTTGATTTGATCGCTCCCATTCGCGCATTTGTTGGTCAGTGAAATCAGGAAAATACTTTGCGAGCGCATCTCTCACATATTCTTCATCGCGAATAAAATCCAGCCGGATACGATCCAGCAGTTCCGACTGAAACTGAAGCTCATATTTTTCCTTGGGAGACATCTTTTGCTCTGAAATTCGGTCGGCAATAAGTTGCCGTGCTCTTGTAAAATTTCCTGCCCCTATTTCTTGATTAATCTCGGGAAAGGATGTTTGGCCAATTGCATTTGCCCAGATAATTAAGAAGGAATAAATCATGATTAAAAGTTTTCCCATAATTATTTTCCCATTATTGATTTTAAAAGAAACTTTTAAAAGATGTATAAAACTGAGTCTTTCATTCGTGAAATTAAATTTAATCCATCAATTCCGGCCGCTGAAACGGTCTACGATCTAGTACCTACATTCTGCGACCTCCTGTTAGCGTGCGGTGATCTCTGAGATTAGCCTGCCTGACGGCTCGACAAGTCAACCTATCCACGATTCTATCGACCTGCGATCTGGTAGAGAATCGTAGATTTGTTGAATGGTCTCGTTAGAGAATTCTTGATAGAGAATCGTTTTTTAGACTCTGAACTAAATTCTCCATGAGTCATCGACAGAGTGACAAATCAAAAAATTCAAATATTTTAGAAAGTATGTTGCACGTCTAATTAGCGGTTTTCACAAACTCCTGAAACGATTTAAGCTGGTGAAATTCTCCGATTACTCCTATTAAGTCACCTTTTCGAAACGAAAAATCCGGTTCCGGATTCGTATAAAATTCATCTCCCCTGATGATTGCCACAACTGAAACACCAGTTTTTGTGCGTATTTCCAGTTGTTTGATGCTCTTTCCAATAGTATGACTCTCTTCCAATACGGTTATCCAGCGCAGATCCAAACTTCGGGCGGCACTTTTGAGCTGCGAAATACTCCGAAAATGTTGGTCGGATTGATATAAGGGAGCGTACAGCTTTTCGTGAACCACATCGGTAAAATCATGAATTTTTCTCAGTGGAATATTCAGATGCAACAAGGCCTGACGGGTCAATTCAAGACTTGCTTCAAACTCCGGCTGAACAACTTCATAAACCCCTTTTTTGTGAAGAGTAATCATGTGTTCGGTACTAGAAACCCGCGCAACGATGGTAATTTTTTTGCCTAGTTTCTTTACCTGATCGACAATTGAATTCGAAACAAAAGCCGATGGAATGGTAATAATTAACAGACGAGCGTGTTCAATCTCTACCGCATCCATAACAACTGAATGAGATGCATCTCCATAAATCACCGGAAATTTTTCCGCCTTTGCTTCTTCCACTCTGCGATAATCCAATTCGATGATTACAAAATTCAGCTCCAACCTCTGTAGAATCTTTGCAATCGCTTGTCCAACCTGACCACCTCCGGCAATAACCACATGATTATCTAAACCGGAATCCGGAATATTAATGGTTTGTAGACTTTCCTGCTTAAATCGCTTTTTTATTATCGAGTATAAGGGTGTCGTTAATCCTGAAATAAATGGAGTGATAAACATGGTGATAATCGCCATCGTAAGCAGCAAGGAATACAATTCAGTATCAATTGAATTCGTATTCAATCCTACTCGTGCCAAGACGAAAGAGAATTCCCCCACCTGGAAAAGGCCTAATCCTATCGCGATGGGAATAACATTTCCATAGCGGAATAGTTTTCCCAATGAGCTGAAAATGATCGCCTTGCCTAACACCACCAGGAGGATTAAAATTAATACCATTTTAATATGTGAAATTAAAAAGTAAGGATCGAGAAGCATACCCACTGAGGTAAAGAACAACAAGCCGAAGACATCTCGTAGAGGGATGATATCCCCTAAAGCCTGATGCGCATAATCCGATTCGCTCAGCACCATCCCCACCACAAATGCTCCGAATGCAAATGAAAGCCCAAAGGCATGGGTGCCATATCCTACTCCCAGGCCCATCGCCGTTACGGTGAGCAGGAAGAATTCCCGGGAATTCCAACCAACAATAAATTTCATTACTTTTGGAATTAGTCGGGTTCCGAGGTATATCATCAGAATTAGAAAAACGACTGCTTTTAATATTGCCCATCCGACCACTTGTAATCCGGAGGCCGGGTCGTTGAGCTGCGGAAGGATAATCATTAATGGCACGACTGCCAAATCCTGGACAATCAGCATTCCAATCATTACCCGGCTGGAAAGAGTTCCCATCAATCCCCGGCTCATCAAAGTTTTAAGAACTACCATGGTGCTGGAAAGCGAGATCAAAGCACCAAGCCATAGCGAAGCCTTCCAATCCCAATCAAAAAGTTGTCCGATTAGAAACCCGTACGCAATGGTAAGTATCATCTGGATAGGCGTACCAATCAGGGCAATTTTCCGCACCGGTTTTAGTTCTTTTAAAGAGAATTCCAGCCCGATTGCGAACAGCAGCAGCGCAACGCCGATTTCTGCCAGCATTTCAATGTCATGGACATTCGATATGGTTACTCCCCCGGTATGCGGACCAATCAACACTCCGGCAAGAATGTAGCCGATTATCAGCGGCTGTTTGAGCAAATTAGCGAGCGTGCCGCCAATCAATGCCGCGACGACTATTATGACGATGTCTGCTGCGATACCCATAAAATTTATAAGCTAATATTCTAAATAATTAGGGTTTGAATATGTTAAGTCCGCTGTTACCGCTTTTGTGAACGCTGACGCTCCATCTTAAAAATTTTTGGATTCAGTTCCATAAGAAAACCGCTGGATGTCAATTGCTGACAAAAAAGATTTCCAACAGAGAAGCAAAGATATTAATATTTACATAACTAATTTCTGATTTCGGTTATCTCTACAATTCCAATCAATTAATATTAATAAGAATGCATCAAATTTCAATTGGTTTTTAATGTTCTTTACAGCCACCTCACCAACATGTCTGTTTTTATATTGGGTGGGGATTGCAGACACTGCTCCGCAAATTTTCTCGATGCTTGGGAGTGATACTCTGTTGGAACCACTAACCCAATTATTCACATTAACAATTTGTGGGGCGCAAGTAAGTTTTGTTTTGCAGAATTAACTTTTTATTCCACAGTAGTGAAGGAGGTTTCGATGAAGGAAATATTTCCAGTATCGGATACAGTACCAATACCCAATTTATATTCGGTATTTTCCTGCAAAAATCCGTTCGGCACAGCAAATTGATTTACACTACCAGCGAGTTTCGCTGTCACGCTGAGGTCTTGTTCCTCCTGTTCCAGATAAATCATATAAGCCGCTATATTTTTAACGGGCGCCCAGGTGATCACCTGTTCCTTAATGTTCACACCCTCGGCATCGGCTGCCGGCGCCATAAAAGAAGTGGTAGCCGGTAATTCATGATGTAGAATGACCTCATTGTAAAATTTTACTCCGGAGGCTGATTTACCAGAAATTTTGTAGACACCCTCAGGATAAGCGGCTTTCATGCCCTGTACATCAGTCGGTTCAGGTGACTCAAAACGGAACTGCCTGATTCCCAGGTTAGAAGCGTCGGGAGCTTTGAAATCAATAATCGTGCGGCCATCAGGAGTAACTATCTCCAAATTTAAGAGTCCTTCATCACCGCCCTTCACTTCAAACACTACTTCCACATCTCCGTCTGTGGCGTTCTGCTCAAAGCGAACATTCGCAACAGAGAACGGCACTGAGGAACCAGATTCCTGAGAGATACCTGTGCTTAGAAGAAGAGTACTCATTAAGATTAGTGAGTAACTGACAATCTGTATTCCTTTATACATTTTGAAATACCTCCATATTTTTGATTTACGATTTATGATTAAATAATTCTCTGATTTATCCAAATTTTTTATTAAATAATTAATCATCATTTCTAGTCAATTTTGTAAAAGCGTACGACCTTCTGCTCCATTGTTCCATCCGGTTGAACATCACAAATTATGTAGTTATGAACATCACCCAGAGGACCATAGTATTTATACAGGCTTGCACCGCCGCCACCAGTCACTGTATAATCAACTCCGTCCACAGTCGCTGTCGAGTAAGCGTGGATATGCCCTAAAAAAACATGTTCCACTCTATGTTCAGTCATAAGTGCTGTGAAGATTACCGAGTTGGCTTTATCCCATGAATGCCATGCCCATTTTTCAATATTTCCTGGCGGCTTGTGAGTAAACACATATTTTCGATAACTTGCAGGTGCCCCATTTAATGTTTTTTCGAGCCATT
>WOR8_10000868_pt1 | contig 70941 bp, 51 predicted proteins | sample DeeMarSeWOR38_10_FD_19890 | JGI IMG/M metagenome (IMG submission 19890)
GGTTGAAACTTCAAACAACCTATCAACAGTTGAAATAAAGGATGCCACCCTGCAAATTTTAACCAGTCAGCGAAGTTCGGTGATGTCGAGGATGGATGAAGTCACAACGATGATTAAATCGATCGCAACCCTTGCCGGTGCTGAAACCAAATCTGACAGTGAATTTTCCCCTTGGTCACCAAATTTGCAATCCGCACTCCTGCAGCGTTGTACAGATGTCTATCGGCAGGTTTTTAACCAGGAAGCCGAGGTTGAATCGATTCACGCGGGGCTTGAGTGTGCGATTATCGGGGATACATATCCGGGCATGGAAATGATTTCATTCGGGCCTACCATAAAAGATCCCCATTCACCGAATGAGAGGCTTTTTATCCCTTCTATTGCCCGGGTTTGGGATTTTATGCTGGCCCTTTTGAAATCATATGGACAGTAGAAGGTGCCTGAGGGTAATTTTTAACATGGAACATGTGGTGATCATAGGCGGCGGCGGGACAGGGGCGGCTTTGGCCCATGACTTAGTGCTGCGCGGGTTCAGAGTCTCTCTCTATGAACGGGGAGAGCTGCTGTCCGGAACCACCGGCCGGCATCACGGACTGCTTCACAGCGGGGCCCGATATGCAGTCAACGATCCTCAGGCTGCCAGAGAATGCATTCAGGAAAATAAAATCCTGCGCCGGATTGCCCCCCAGGCTATCGAGCAAAATGACGGATTGTTTGTGGCCATCAATGATGCCGATATGGCGTATCGCCAAGTCTTGCTCGAGAAATGCGAAGAATGCGGCATTCCGATCCTGGAACTTAGCGCGGAACAGGCCTTGGCCATTGAACCGGCACTGCACCCCGAAATAAAAATGGCTGTTCAGGTGCCGGATGCGACGATGGATGCCTGGCGACTGCCCATGTGTTTTTTTGCCACAGCCAGAGCCAACGGTGCGGACATCCACAGCTTTTCAGAAGTTACCGGTGTTCATATCACCAACGGGACCGTCACCGGGGTTCAAATTCTTGACCAGAAAACGCATCGCGACTACGGGGTGTCCGGGGACCTGTTCGTGAATGCCGCTGGCGCCTGGTCAGGCGGGATCTGTGCAATGGCCGACATTCAATTACCGATTCAACCAGGTCCCGGTGTGATGGTGGCTCTGAAGGATCGATTGATCAACATGGTGATCAGCCGGCTCCACAAAGCCGCCGAGGGCGACATCATCGTTCCCCAGCGCAATCTGACGATATTAGGAACTACGCTGTGGTTGGCTGAGAACCCCGATACTATTGAAATTCCGGTCGAACATGTCCGTAAAATCACGGACTTGTGCTCTGAAATGCTACCGGCGGCAAATAATGCCCCGATCCACTCGGTCTGGTGCGCCTCGCGTCCGCTAATCAAGCAGGTCGAAACAACCTTACCGCAAGAAATCAGCCGCGCATTCGACTGCTTCGATCACAAACGAAGAGACAATCTTGAGGGGCTGATCTCGGTCATCGGCGGGAAGGCAACTACCCTGCGAGCGATGGCGGAGAAAACGGCGGATTTAATCTGCAGCAAAACCGGCAGGAATATTGCGTGCCAAACAAAAACAGAAAAATTGATGCACTGGCGGATGTTCTATTAATAAACATGGATACTTGTAAATGAAGGCTCCCCGCAGCAGAGCTGACGGGATATCGGGCTATAGGAATAATTTCGATCGTGATGTTGACAAGGAATCCAATATGACGACCAGAAAGTTCACGTTTCGAATCTTGCGTTTTAAACCCGGAGTAATCGATCCGCCCCGATTTCAAGATTACTCCATCCAAGTAGAGACCGACATGAGTGTGCTTGACGGTTTTGAAAAAATCCGTCTGGAGCAGGATAAGACTTTAATGTACCGGCATTCCTGCCATCATTCCTCATGCGGCACGTGTGCCTGCAAGATAAACGGACGAGAAATGCTGGCCTGCATCACGAGAATTGTTGATCTAAAAGGAGATACAGCCCGCTTCACGCCTCTTGACGGATATAAGGTGATTGGAGATCTGGTAGTGGACACGTCCCGCTTTTATGAAGACATTCCCGGGAATTGGAGCTATTTGAAACAATCTGAAAAAACGGCATCCTCGCAGCTGCCGGCAGGCGTCACACAATTTCAGCAGTTTGAAAACTGTATCGAATGCGCTGCCTGCATGTCGGCCTGCCCGGTAACCCGCACAAACACAGACTTCTTGGGGCCTGCCGTGTTGGCGGCCGTAAACAACGAGTTAAAAAAACGACCGCAAAACAGGCCAGGGCTTTTGGAGCTGGCGGGAAGTAATCGTGGTGAGCGCCTATGCACGCGAGCATTGAATTGCAGCCGGGTGTGCCCGACACGTGTTTATCCGGCGCGACACATAGGAGATCTAAGGCGGCTGTTGAAGACAAAAAGGAGTACGTATTGAAATGACTAAAAAAGAATTGGTCGTACGCGTGTCCGAAAAATTAGGCGGGGTGTCGCAAAAAGCCGCGGTAAAAGCAATTGATGCGGTTTTTGAATCGATTGCCGAGGGACTGCAACAAGATGGCATTGTTACCGTTGGCAAATGGGGAACATATACCTCGGAAAGCATAGCTGGGGACTGATATTCAAGAAAGCCTCAAAATCCATGCAATTTGATGCAGAACCGCTGCATCCAATGGGAGTTGCATGAACCTCGCGGTATAGCGAATTGCTATGTATTTTAAATCCTGCAGGAAATTTGGTGTTTTCGTGCCGCTGACAATTCTGCTTGCGATAGCATCGTGCACGGTCAAATATGTAAACCGAATTACGATATTTGTTGTCCAAGGCCAGATTTTTGATCAAGAAACCTTCCGTCCGGTCGAAAATGTAAACGTCTTTTTTGTCGATACCGGATATGATTATGGTCGGTCCAAAAACCCGTATCCCCTGGAAATCGGGCAAAGTGATCGCAAAGGAAAAATTAATGCGCGTCTAAACTATCCTTGGCGGCAACCTGAGACCTTACTCTACGGCCGGCAGGCAAGAACGTTTGCTATTGTGTTAAAGAAAGAATTCTACGAGCCGGTGCGCATGCAATTCGATCAATCTAAGTTGAAAAGCGACGCCGTTGCATTTTTGGTTGATTTAAAAGAGATCTATCTGGTTCCTCAAAAATAAATTTCAAGAATCAGAATCCCCCCCTTACATTTTGCATGAACTCCGAATCCTGCCTACTGCGTTCGGCCATTCGACCCTCAACCTCCTCTTTTTTCAAACCCATTAGAATCTTGTACGCATTGTACTTGGTTTTGCAGAAATAGATATCAAACGGATCCGTTTTCTCATCCAGCCGGTAAATGCGTATACCCGGGATTTCGTCTTTTTGGATATATTCATTGACGGTATTAATCAGAAGCGGCTCGATGTCGTGCTTGTTCAACCATGGGATGCAGGCGCCTTCCATCCCCAGTACCGGGTCCATGATCGAACGGATTTTTTCGGTTACGCCCCCCACGGCTAGAATGATGTCGCCGGTTAGAGATCCAGTTACGCCATAACGCTGGTTGACGGGCTGCTTGATGAAATCGGATATGAGTGCAATATCCATGGCAACTGAGGCACTGTCTCCCTCTACTCCGCCATGGGCCTGAATATAGTCAACATACATTTCATAGCCGACATAAGGCGCACCGATTTTGTTTAACACCTTTTTTATGGATGCTCTTACGTTTTGGGCTGCCGCTTTAGCAATGTCACCGATCTTTCCCGGTGCGACGACTTTGTCGGCGTTGCCCACATTGATCTGACTGTGGATCGGCAATGGCTGGCCATACATCTGGCCGCTTGCTTTGGAATGAATCACCGCCAAACCGACAACATAACCTATTGAATCGGTCATCGAGCTAATGTATTTCTTGAGATATTTTTTGTGCTCGCCTATTTCTCTGGACAGTCCACCCTCCAGGCTCAGATGCTCGTTGAGAGCCTTCCGGACATGCTCCGGCGCAACCAGCGGCGCGTTTTCAAGGACAGCTTCAAACTCGGAAGATTTTATGATACCGTTTATTGGCCGTAATATGCTGCTTAATTTCCCATCCGACGACCGGCAGCGCAATTCCTTAATGATTTCCAAAACTGCAGCCCGGGAAAATTCTCTTTCGGTAAGCTTAAAATCCAGCGGCAGCTGTCTACCGTAAATATGCTCGCTTCTCTTCTTGACACTATCATAGCCCTCATTGTCGATAATTTCACCCCAGGTTTCTTTAAACTCTTTCCCCAAATTAATGATTTCCTGCTTGATGTACTGGGCGACTTGCCGAACGTTTTCTTCGGTTTCAGGCACGGCGCTTTCCATGTGAATAATTTCGCCTTTATCTTCTATCCTGCTGAGAAACGCCCCATCTCCTTCATCCTGAAGATAGGCTAGGGTATCGTGATTGCAGCATGCTACAATGATATTGTCCGCCTTAAGATGATTCTCCGAGCGGTCTGCCGCACCGCTCCCCGTGCTTCTGCCACCTTCAAGGATATATCTTTTGTTCTGCATGATCTCCAATAGATCCGCCATATATCCAACTTTGATTAACGTCTTCAGTTCATCGATATAAATAATAGGCGATTTCGCGTGAGCACCGAGATAAGCTCGTTTATGGGTTGGGGTTTGAAGGTTTCCTGACTGATACGGATCATGCCGGAATCCGCCTTTCATGTTGCGGGCACTGGGTTCTGATACTCTTGCCATCAAGTCCTGATCTTTCCTGGGATCGTACAGAATTTCAGGTATCATATCCTGCAGATGTTTGACATCGTTTTTGACGCCGGCATTGGCCTCCCGTTGAATTTTCTCCTGGGCCCTGAGGTTACTTTCCTGCATATACAAAAAAATGGATCCCATGCCGGTAATGCCGGTAGCAATAAACGCCGGTGGGAAGAAAAAGCCGCAGCCTGCACCCAAACCTGTTGCGCAGATCAAACCTAGTTTCACCAGACGAGCCGATCGTATCTGATCCGACAGGCTGAATTCGTCCACACTGTTGCGGGCGGTTTCAATGGCCTTGATGACATCGGTGATAATTTTATCTATCTTAGAGGGATTTTCATAGGCAATTCGGACGTGGTTGCGGTCTTTTCCCGGATAGACAACAATCGCATCTTTAGGTCTCAGATAATCTCCGATGGATTTCTCCAGCACTTCTTTGAACATGTTGGCCAGCATGGATTTTCCGGTGCCGGGTCGACCTACCATCAGAATGTGGCCCTTATTCTGGGCAATTTTCCGAATAGCTCTTTTGGCACGATCCTGAAAAACGACACGATCAATGGGATCATCTGGAAGCTGGATTTGAGATGTGTCTTCAAAGCTGCCAAGACGCGTTTCCAATGCTTCCGGATAATCCAGTAATTCTTTTATCCAGCGGTAATCATTTTCTTTGTAATCACTTAACATGACTCAACCCACTAAAGGAATCCAGCAGATAATGCATGCCGGCATCCGAATCGAATACCCTTTTCTGTATTTCCGAATACACCTTGGGCAAATTCTTCCGAAGGGGTTCCAGTGCTCTAAAGTCATGCAAAACGGATGTGTGTGTATGCATGCGACCCTCTTCGGCATCGGCAAGCGGAAGATAGTGTAGAGACACTCCGATTTGAAGGTAATTTAAGATCGGTTTAATCAGATTACGCTGATTCGGTCCCAATTTCAGCTCATTGAAAATAATTCGGTAAACTTCGGGGAAATTCGATTTAGAGTAATCGATCTCGAGTTTTTTATTAAAAAACAGCTTCATCGGCCTTATTTTCCCCTCCATACTCAGTTTGAACGTGTATCTCAACTTCGGATTGGTTTTCAGCGATTGCTCAAGTAAATGCATGTATTTCAAGAGTTGAGTATCATTTAGGTAAAAATCTATGGAATTGGTATCGGTTAGGACACATGCTTTTTGTTTGCCGTTGGAATTGAAGGAAAGAATGCGATAGAATTTATCGGCCGAATGAGATTCAAAATCATATCCTCTCAACTCAAACAATCCCTCTGCAACGCATGCCCCGTTGAGAAGAACACGGACATCTTTTGAAATTGAGCTATCAATATATTTGATTTTTTCCTCGATGCTGCCTTGCAGCTTTAAATAGGAAAAATTACCGCCGATATCTTCACAAATGCCGACAATTTGAGATGTAGTCCGTGGATTGACCTTAGCCAGTCGTTTCGAGACAGAATCGTAAAAGCGTAAACGATCATAAATAGCAGTCAAATGGTCTTCGAGGCCCGGGTCTTGCAGAGATGGGATGCGTAATTTATATCGGGATATAATGACATCGGGTGAAAGCGCCATTTGCTTCTTCCGTTTCGAACCCATCGGTAAAAATCGGCGTAAGACATTGTTCATTTTTTTAAGTCCACCTTGCTTGTAGTGGATCTCACAGCCGATCAGCTTTTTTTTAACTTCAATCGTTTTGGGGTTCAGCAGATAACGGCCGATATCTGATAGAATATATTCCTTGACCGGCCCGCTGACGTCATCATCCTCGATTGTATTCCAGACATTATCGGAGTCTCGGCTTTCAGAAATAATCCAAATGTCGTTGCGTTTCTCTAACATATCTCTATTATTGGTGATTAAACTCGTCAAATGCCCCTCGGAATGAACGTTGTCGGTTACCAGGCCATCTAAAAAAATGGTTTAAACGCCTCATTATTTCAATTTGATGACCCGCTTGGTTTTCCCATTGAATGAAACCGGAACGGTCGGTTGGTTAAGACGTCATTCGCCGGCTGAAGACACGGCGCGATTGTTACAGTTTATATCGGTAATATTTAAATTATCTTAATAGGATTGACGTGTTGACGTGTTTTTCAATTTGAAAATTAAATCTAACCTGTGATACTAAAATTCTAATTCAAACACCCTTAACTACGATCTTGACGGACATGGCAGAGATAAAACCTTTCAGAGCCTGGAGATACAACAGCGATCTGACAAATCGCATCGGGGAATTGACGTCACCGCTTTTTGATGTTGCCACCGAGAAGCATAAGCATAAACTTTACAGTAACCCTTATAACAGCATTCATATCTCGATTCCCTGTGGAGAGCGACCGGCTAAACACGCCACCAGGATTCTGCTCCAATGGAAAGCCGAAGGCTGTCTGGTAAAAGATGATCGCCCTGGACTTTATGTTTATTATCAGTATTTTACAATTCCCGGTGATCCAAAGGAATATTGTCGCAAAGGGTTTATCTGCAAAATACGAATCTATGACTGGCATGAAAATGTCATCTTGAGGCACGAAAACACGATGCCGCACTCGGTCTGCGATCAGATTGATTTGTTGGCCGCCACCCGCCTGAATGCGAGTCCCACCCACGCTTTATACACTGATGAGAACTTCGAACTTGAAAACCATATGGATAAATGCATGCAGAATCCGATCTGTGAAACGGAAGACTACCAAGGTACCCGTGATGTTCTGGGTATCATCCGAGATCCGCAGACAATTGCTGACTTCGTTAATCTGATGAGCGCCAAACATGTGATTTTGGCCGACGGTCATCACCGTTACGCCAGCTCATTAGCCTATATGAAACAGCAGATGGCAGCCAATGCGGCCCACACCGGCGCTGAACCTTACAATTATCACCTCACATGGCTGACGAATACCGAGGCAGAGGACCTGAAAATTCTCCCGACCCATAGGCTGATTAAAAATGTGAATAATTTTAGCGAATTGCACATATTAGAAAAGTTAGCGGAACACTTTTTTGTTATACCAATATCAAACCCGGAAGACGTCAATGAAGTCATTGCCGGCAAGAAATGGACATTCGGGCTGATGTTCAGGGAAAATGCGTATCAGGTTCGCCTCAAACCTGATTCCATTGAAAGCATACGGTGGAATTTTCCTCATGAAATCAAGATATTAGATCTAACGGTGTTACATTATTTTATCATTCAGGAAATCTTAGGGATAAAAGGCAAGGAGCAAAGCATATCAAATTGTATTGACTATGAACGAAGCTTTGCTGCCTGCTGGAGGAAGGTGATTACCGGAGAAGCCCAATTGGCATTAATTACCAACGAGTTGTCCATCAACGATGTAAAAAAAGTTTGTGTCAGTGGATGCACGCTACCTCAAAAATCCACCTATTTTTGGCCCAAAGCTGTGTGCGGATTTGTCTTCAGTTCTATTTAACGTGGTGTTCTGACATCTAACCCTTTTATTTTTATAGATTCTTAAAGAAACTCGGTTTTTTGTAAAAACGTCCTTCGTCTTGCTTGCCAGCGCTACCGACAAGAACGGGTCGCTTGACAATAGGACTGATGAGGTTTCGATATGAAACGAACGGCATGCTTAATCGTGATTGGTTTAATTCTGCTCTCCTCCAGGGTGTTCACCATCACCCCGGAAGCCGCGCGCAAAGAATTAGCGCAGGAAAATATACTGAATACACCCGAATCATTTTTTGCCTCTATTGAAAAAGGCAATGCGGAAGTTGTTAGCTGGTTTCTGGCTATTGGAATGAATGTGGACATAAAAAATGAATTCGGTGAAACCGGGTTGGTGATTGCCTCCGAAGAAGGTTATCAGGATGTCGTCCGACTCCTGCTGGCCCATAACGCCGATGTCGACTCCCGAGATCTGGCAAGACGCACGGCTATTATGAATGCTGCCCAAAAAGGCCATGTACCCATCGTCGAACAGTTGTTGGCAAAAGGTGCTGATGTTAATGCGGCTTCTCAATGGAACTCAACAGCTCTGCACGAAGCCTGCATGAATGGACACTACAAAGTGGTTAATATTCTGTTAGACGCCGGTGCAGATCAGAGGATGACGAACAACGCCGGGCACACAGCGCTGATTGAAGCTGTCATTGAAGGGCATGAAAATATCGTGGAGCTTCTGATTTCAAGAGGAGCCGATGTTAATCAAAAAGATACGAGCGAATTTTCAGTTGGAGAGACACCAATTATCGTAGCAGCCATGAAAGGTGAAACACAAATTGCCGCCGTCTTAATTCGCAAGGGGGCGGATGTAAATATGAAAACAAAAGACGGTCAGACGGCCTTAATTTACGCCGCCCGGGCTCCCGGAGATCGAACCGAGATTGCAAAATTGCTGATAGACAGCGGTGCCGATGTAAACGCAAAAGATAAAATCGGGATGACCGCTCTGGCCTATGCATTAAAAAAGCGCGACGTTTTGCTTTTTAAAATTCTGATGGAATCCGGTGCCAGAGAGTAGTTCCCTTCCCCTCAGTCTCTTTCAACGAAATCCCCTCCGACATTTTGAGGCCTGCTTCAACGTCATGTAAAACATATGGACACGTATTTCTTCGTTTTTAGAGCGCAGGATTTTTTTATGCACGGTGATATTAAATGTCGTTCTAAACTGATCATAGAGTGCTCCGGATGTTTTGCGCATCTCCGCGGCCAGAATAATTTTACCGCTGGGTTTCAGGTACGTTTTGAAAAGTTCCAGTAAAGATTTTAACTCTTTGCGTTGAAACGTAATTTCCGATCCAACAATACAGTCAAATTGACCTTTTAAATTAGGTTGATTCCAATCCAGATCGAAAACAGGTAAATGAGGACAGTTATTGATGTGGGCATTCGCACGGGCAAACTGCAGGGCATCGGGATTGTGCTCCGTCAACGTGATCTTGTGGCCGAAGGTTGTCCCCACAATACTCACCAATCCGACGCCCGCCCCGATTTCCAGATACTCTTTTTCCGGCTCAACAGATAGCTGTGCGAGATGGTCTGCCAACACCCAAGACGCTTGCCAGATTTTAGCCCATAACGGAAAATCCTTAAACACATCATAGGTGTTGAGAAAACCAAACAAGTATTTGGGTATCAGCAACTTAAATTTTTCACCGTGTACGACAACGTCAACCGTATCCGTTTCGTATTCCCTGAAAAATGATTCTAAAGAAAACATCATGTTATCTTCTCCTGCTTACGGGGTAATGGCCAGTTCACCCGTCAACCGGATGAGACGCGTTTATATCAACTTCTTGAACACATATGGAAGAGTTGCCATCGGATTCAGCCAAATTGGATCAAGCGGCAGCGATTCATGGCAGCCGATGATGAACAAGCCACCGGGCGCCAGACATTTCAAAATTCCCGGTAACATTTTGATTTGAATTTCTTCTTGGCAATAGGTTAGTACGTTATTGCGCAGGAAGATTATATCAAAAATTGTATTCGGCGGGTTGACCAGTAAATGGCGTATTTCCCAACATATGTCTTTTTTAATCTCGTCTTTTAAGCGATACTGGTTCGCACCCCGTTGACGGTCAAAATATTGTAAGCGAACCTCAAGCGGTACCTCTTTCAGGCTGCCGACGGTGTAAATTCCGCTGCACGCCCGATCCAGATACCGGGGATGTCGGTCGGAAGCCAATACCTTCAACTCCGGCATCGATTCATACCGATCTTTCAAACGTTCCCATATGATTTTAAAGCTGTAAACTTCCTCCCCACTTGCGCAACCGGCCGACCACACGTTTATTAGACGCAAATCCGTGTTAATCAGATCCGGCAGCCAATTTAGTTCCAAAAGCTCCCAAAGGCGTCGGTCACGAAAAAACCGGCTGATCGAAATGGTCATCAGTCGTTCGCATTCTTCTCGAATTTCCTGCTGATTATCTATCAGGTTTAAATACGTTAGGATATCCCGGCAGCCCAACCGTTGCATATGTCGTCGAATTCGTTTTTTGACGCCATGCCGGACCTTTCGATATCCCTTCCAGGAATAGCCTAAATGGTTCAGCAGATAACGAAATTGGTCATCATCCATGCGTTCAATATGGTATAGAAATTCCCAGACGTAATCAGCGCCCGCTTTGTGCTGATTGTAAACTATCACCCGTATCGGGTTCGGGGTACACCAACGGCGATGGAATTTCAATCGTGGACATTGAATAGAAAATTCCTTTGTGGTCTCGCAGGTCAAATTAATTTTAACATCGGAGGTTGTCTGCCGCAATGGAGATCATTATATTAAAGCACTGTTGCGATTCTTTGACCAAAATTGTACATTGCAAAGGAGCCTAATTTGTGGATGTTTTTTATGTAGACGGTGAATTTGTGCCGGCCGACGAGGCCAAAATTCCGATTGATGATCTGGCTGTTTTACGAGGAATCGGAGTTTTCGACTTCATGCGCACCTATTACGGCAAACCAATTTTTCTCAGACAACACATAGCCCGCCTGCAACAATCGGCCCGGCAAATCGGTTTGGATCTGATCTGGACCGAGGAAGAGCTGATTGATATTGTCCAACACGCCTTGCGTCGCAATGGTCATCGGGAAGCTAGTATTCGAATTGTGGTGACCGGAGGCTCCAGCCCGGATTTTATTACACCTCAGGGTAATCCCCGCCTCTTGGTACTGGTCACCGCGGTGACACCGGTACCCAAATGGTGGCACACCAGGGGTATCAAAGTGATCACGCTTGAATCCGAGAGAACCCTTCCTGGCGCCAAGAGTATCGACTACATTCCTGCAACGATGGCTTTAAAAGCCGCACGGGATCGAGATGCTCTGGAGGCCGTGTATGTGAATCGCAATGGGATGGTATTGGAAGGTACCACCAGTAATCTATTTATGTTCAGCAGCAATACCCTAATAACCCCGGGGCAGAATATTTTAAGCGGTATCACCCGCCAGACGGTTTTGGACCTTGCCCGGAAAATATTTACCGTCGACATTCAGGATATTCCTAAAACGAAATTGCTGGGAGCCGACGAGGTGTTTATTACGGGAAGTAATAGGATGGTTGTTCCGGTCGTTCAAGTGGATGACATCGTCATCGGCGACGGGAAACCTGGCAGATGCACGCGACGAATAATGGAGTCCTTTGCCGATTACACGGCCAAACTGGCCGCGAAATATTAACGATCTCGCCTAAATTAATCTGTGGATAACGGTTTTCTTTACTATGTGCGTTTGTGATATAGATAACATTTAGAAAACTAAGGTGGCCGTTCTGCCCTGTGAATGAAAACCTAGAAGGAGGCAAATCATGTCGGAATCCGAACTGTATGACCTGATCATTATCGGAGGTGGTCCCGGTGGCTTAACAGCCGGAATTTATGCGATGCGGGCGGCCTTAAAAACGGTTCTAATCGAGATGGCTGCACCAGGTGGACAGGTGAACAACTCCGATTCGGTAGAGAATTGGCCGGGCGATGAACACATCGGCGGTGCGGAACTCGCGATGAGATTTTCTTTGCACGCCCAGTCATACGGTCTGGAAATACGGTCGGATGAAGTCGTTGAACTGGAGCCCGGATTGGATTTTCATACCGTCAAACTGGCCAACGGAGATGTTCTGCGATCGCACGCGATTATACTGGCAACCGGCGGCAGCCCCCGCAAACTTGAGATTCCTGGAGAAGAAGAATTTTACGGCAAAGGCGTTTCCTACTGCGCAGTATGCGACGGCTTTTTTTTCCGAGATAAACATGTGGTCGTGATAGGTGGCGGTGACACCGCAGCCGAAGAATCGCTATATCTGGCCAAATTAGCCAAACAGGTCTATATTGTCCATCGGCGAGACGCGTTGAGGGCAGGGGCGCTTTTGCAGCAACGGGTTAAAGCCGAGTGTAAAATTGAAATTCTGTGGAATACCGTTGCCACCGCCATCAAAGCGGACGATAATGGAGTCTATGCTGTCGACCTAAAAGATACTCAAACCGGAGAACAGCGAGAATTGCTCACCGACGGTGTGTTTATCCTTATCGGCTTTGAACCCAACAACAGACTGGTGCCGGCCGGAACTAAAATGAATCCCGACGGCCAGGTGGTGACCGACGACAAATGCCAAACCAACAGTCCCGGTATCTTCGTAATTGGTGATCTCAGGGAAAAATACGCCCGGCAGATTGTTTTATCCGCGGGAGACGGATGCACGGCTGCGCTGGCAGCCGCTCATTATGTCGAAACCCGTAAAACCGCGGATTCTTGCGAATTGCCGGAGGAATTGCAGAAGATAGCATCGAAATAGGGCCGTGAGCCTATAACCATACCTTTGACAGGTATTCGATGGAAATACTGCAGGGATCTTGATATACGCTGCGATCCCCGTTGCTGAAAACTGGACAGCGGATATTTCCAAAGACCAGCGCTTCAAGTGATGTATCACAGATTGCGTATCGAGCATCCGATATAAAGATTACTCATGTCCGGCATCAAAAGCGTACTGTTCAAATTCATCATTCTGGCGGGCATGTTGCTGGGTCTTCCCCAGCTAGGGGTAACACTGGCCGGATACCCGGTCGGCCGCTATGTGCAGTTTCCTCCGAAAACCCAGTATGTGAGCCATACCCCGTTTTCATGGTTTGCCTTTACCCTCTTCGCCGGAATGATTCTGGCCGTCGTCCTCCCTGTGATCATTGCCGGTATTCGAACCTATAAAAAATCAGCGGAGAATACGTCCGCTGCTGTTTTGTTCTCCTTCCCTTGGTGGGGTTGGCTCGGTGTTGCCAGTGGAATAGTGTTCTGGGTTCTGGCATGGACCCGATTTCCCTGGTTTGCCGAATTCCAGCCGCACACATTCAGTCCCCTGTGGTTTTCATATATTATTGTCATCAATGCGCTCTGTTTTCGCCGATCCGGTCGGAGCGTGATGACCACCAATCCGGGACGTTTTATATTGCTTTTTCCGCTGAGCGCATTATTTTGGTGGTTTTTTGAATATCTCAATCGCTTTGTTCAAAACTGGTACTACGTCGGAGTTGAATTCGGACCCTGGGAATACTTCTGGTATGCCACTCTGCCGTTCTCGACCGTGTTGCCTGCTGTTTTGAGCACTCAGCAATGGTTTTTATCTATGACCTGGTTACGTCGGGGATTTAGCCATGTTTCATCCATTCCCGCACCCCGTACCCAATGGTTGGCGGTATCCTCGTTGATGGTGTCCGGCGCTGGACTTGTCGGAATAGGCATATGGCCGAATTATTTGTTTCCGCTCCTGTGGGTTTCGCCTGTGTTGATCATTATTTCTTTGCAGGCATTGCTGAGGGAGCATCATATCCTCGCCGAGATCACTGACGGAGATTGGAGTGGCGCTGTGGCGGCGGCATTGGCGGCGATTTTTTGCGGCTGGTTCTGGGAAATGTGGAACTATTTCAGTCTGGCCAAATGGAAATACAGCATTCCTCTGGTCCATCGATTTCAGGTGTTTGAAATGCCGGTTTTGGGATATGCCGGTTATTTTCCATTCGGATTGGAATGCATGGTGATCGGCATCATGGTCGACCGCCTGCTGAGTCAGAGGCAAAACCGGCATCGTTGCGCAACGCTGAAATGAATTGCAGATGATGATGGCAGGGTGGATTTAAGGTGCATTAAAGAAAATGCTTTTTTGCTTGACATATTTCCGAAGATTAAATAAGTGCGATTGCGCTTTATATTACTACGTGGTATCTTAGGTGTGGGGTGTCCACAATGGTTTGGTCGAGTCGATATTGGGCTTCGAGGAGTCACCATACTCATTTTGAGATGAGCTGCAGGGTTGTAGAATATGACTAAGAATATCGGGTTTGTCTCCACTCGCTTCGCCGGCACGGATGGAGTTTCGCTGGAATCCAGCAAATGGGCGAATGTTTTTCAGCAAAACGGGTATCGCTGCTTCTGGTTTGCAGGTGAACTTGATCGGGAGCCTGAAAAAAGCACTCTAGTGCCGCAAGCTCATTTTCAGGATGAGCAAAATCGATGGATCAATGAACAGGTTTTCGGTCGAAAAGGGCGAATTCAGTCGGTTACCCAAGTTATTCATGACCAGCGCTCAAAGTTGAAATTCAAGCTACATGAATTCATCAATGGCTTCAACATCGACCTCTTAATCGCCGAAAACTCTCTCACAATTCCTCTGCATGTCCCGCTTGGTTTAGCGTTGACGGAGACCATTGCTGAAACCCAAATTCCGACCATCGCCCATCATCACGATTTCTATTGGGAGCGGGTTCGTTTTTCAATAAATGCAGTCAGCGAATATATCCGCATGGCATTTCCGCCGAATTTATCCAATATCCGGCACGTCGTTATCAACTCCGAGGCACAGGAGCAATTGGCATTGCGCACCGGAATTTCCTCTACAATTATACCCAACGTCCTGGATTTTGAAAATCCGCCCAAAATAAGCAGAAAACGGACTCAAATTTTTCGGGAATCCATAGGGCTTGGTGTTGACGATCGCATGATCCTACAGCCGACGCGGATCGTTCAACGCAAAGGAATTGAATTTGCCATAGAGCTGGTGAAGGAATTAAGAAACGATTGCAACAAACTGGTCATCTCCCATGAAGCTGGTGATGAAGGGTTCGAATATGCCGAATGGTTGAAGGAATACGCCTGCGAACATGGAGTCGATTTGAGGCTGATCTCCATCCGGATTGCCGATCCGTTTAGCAAAAACGGCAATGGCAAGAAGACCTACTCGCTTTGGGATGTCTATCCCTTCGCTGATTTCATCACCTATCCCAGCCTTTATGAAGGATTCGGAAACGCGTTTTTGGAAGCGATTTACTTTAAAAAACCAATTCTGATCAATCGATACGCCAACTTTGTACGGGATATCGAGCCACTGGGATTTGATCTGGCTGTGATGGACGGCTTTCTTTCCAAGAAAACTGTACAAAACGTCATCGAAATTCTGGAATCATCGAAACGTCGGAAAAAAATGGTCAACAATAACTATCAAATCGCCACCCGTCACTATTCCTATTCCGTATTGCGGAGTCAACTCAACGCCATTATGAAAATGTTTTTCGGCGATGCCGTTGCAGAACTCTCCGCCGCGGGACCTTATTCCAAACCTGAAGGGTACTTGTATATTGACCCGCAGGTTGTTATGTTTAAACATAACGATAGTAGCTACCGACGAAATGCTTAACCCGTGATCGCGGAGAGTCAAAAATGGCATTTACAAACGTCCCCGGTTTAAACGGAAAGGTATATGTTCCGGACCAACCGCTGGGCGGTCTCCAAAAGCACCCCTGCAAGGATTGCTATTCATGCCAGCATTGCAGCGACGATCGATGCCGGGTCTGTTTGGCTCAAAAATTCTGCGACTGTAGTCATCACAAAAACCAGCCATGGCTGTCCGGCACCACAATCACCGAGTAAAAATAGACTATAGACCATGACGAAATCACTCCCGACCAAAAACCGAGGGCTTGCAGGCAATGACGGCTGTTGCCTGAACGGTAAAGAAACCGGACTGCAGCCGACTTTTGTGAATTCCTCACAGAATGAGGTTTGCTGCGGATCTCCGCCCGGACCTGAAAGCAATTCGTTTGAACGAGCGGGGTACCAGCTGCGACATTTTGTCGAGGATTTTATCGACACGCCGGCCGGAGCGGTTCCGCGTGTAAAAACCCAACTTGATCCATCCGACATTCTGGGGACAGTCCTTGTGCGTCTCGGATTGAATAGGGATCAGTATAAAATCGCTCCGGGGCTTTACTGTGTCGGACTCCCCGGAGAGGATTCGCCGGTATTGGTCACCGCCAACTACAAACTGAGCTTCGACACGCTCCGCAGAGAATTAAATGCTGTCGATGCGTGGATTTTGGTACTGGATACCCGCGCTATTAACGTCTGGTGCGCGGCGGGCAAAGAACTCTTTTCCACGGCGGAAGTCGTCCGTCGAGTGGAACAAACCGCTTTAGACCGGGTGGTCCGGCACAAGCAACTTATTTTGCCCCAGCTTGCAGCCACGGGGGTTTCAGCCCATCAAGTAAAAAAGGCAAGCGGATTTTCTGTGCGGTGGGGCCCGATCCGGGCAAGTGACGTTAAGCAGTTCATGGCAGACGGGATGCAGGCCGAAAAAGCGATGCGGCGGGTAACTTTTTCGCTAACGGAGCGAATCGTGCTGATACCGGTCGAACTCTCTCATTTGCCGAAACCGACGTTATGGGTATTGCTGGCGATATTTCTGCTGTCGGGAATCGGAGGCCACATTTTTTCCCTGGCAGATGCCTGGAGCCGTGGACTGATGGTGCTGGTCGCCTACGGTGGAGGTATCTTCTCCGGTGCGGTCGCCGCCCCGATTCTACTGCCCTGGATCCCTGGAAGGTCGTTCGCGCTGAAAGGCGCGTTGACTGGAATCCTAGCCGGTCTCGCAGTGGTATCCGTTTTTAGGGCTGGCTTACATTGGCCGGAAGCTATGGCCTTAGTTCTAATTAGCGTTGGCGTCAGTTCCTATCTGAGCATGAATTTTACCGGATCAACTCCGTTTACATCTCCGTCGGGAGTTGAAAAAGAAATGCGCAAAGCCATTCCGCTTCAACTGGCGGCGATACTTGTTGCCGTTGTCGGCTGGGTAGGGGCTGCATTTGCAGGCTAAGGCAGCAGTTGGAAATTTCGATCTTTTATGTAGAAGATGTAAGGTGCAAAAATGGAAACATTTCGATATCTACCGGGTGTATCGACGTTGAATCTGAATGCGGATGACTGCATTGGGTGTGGAATGTGTGAATTGGTTTGTCCTCACGGAGTTTTTCAGATAGACAGCAAGAAAGCGATGATTTGTGATTTAGATGGATGTATGGAATGCGGGGCATGTGCCACAAACTGCCCGACGAGCGCTATTCGCGTCACGCCCGGTGTCGGCTGTGCGGCCTATATCATACAGACCTGGTTCAAAGGCAAGCAAAGCCCGGCATGCGGAAGTGTCAAATGTTGCTAAGCAATACATGCCCAAGAGCCAAACGTCTATCCTGTCCGAATCAGGGATAGTCGGCGTTTTTCGGTGAAGTCCTTTAAAATTTTTGAGATAATTTGTCCCACATCGCCCTCGCCTGAGCTTCCTGGCGCTTCTCTCCTGATTCAATTTTATTTCCAGTCGATGGCCCTGCACCCCGCAAACGGGATATCCTCTCCTCCAGGGGCGGATGGGTGGAGAACAAATTCATCAGACGTCTTCCCGACAGCGGATTGACGATAAACATGTGAGCCGTGGACGGATTGGCGTCCATCGGTAGCCGTTTGGAATACGCGCCCAATTTTTCCAGGGCACGGGCAAGCCCCTCTGGATTTCCAACGAAGCCTGCTCCGGTGGCATCGGCCAAATACTCTCGGGAGCGAGATATTGCCATCTGGATAATCATGGCGGCCATCGGAGCAATGATCGACATAGCGATCAAACCGATAAACCCGCCCCCCCCACGTTCGTCATCATGACCGCCGGCGCCTCCAAAAATGGCCGACCACCGGGCCATGGTCGCCAGAAGCATAATGGCACCGGCCATGGTCGCGGCAATACTGCCGATCAGAATATCCCGGTTTTTTACATGCGCCAATTCGTGCGCCAACACTCCCATCACTTCGTCTCGATCCATAATTTTTAACAGCCCCTCCGTCACCGCAACTGCGGCGTGCTGGGGGTTTCTGCCGGTTGCAAAGGCATTCGGGGCTTCTTTTGGTATAACATATAATCGCGGCATAGGAAGCCCGGCCTGCTGGGTGAGACGTTGAACCATCTCATACAACTCGGGCGCTTGCTGGGATGTTACCTCACTGGCACGATACATTTTCAATACCAATTTATCGGAGAACCAATAGCTGAAAAAATTCATGCCGGCTGCAAATAGTAACGCAATGATCATCCCTTGACGTCCGCCCAGCAGTTGGCCGACCCAAAGGATGAGGGCCGTCATCACTGCCAGCAGTATGGTGGTTCTAATCTGATTTCCCATAATACGGGCTCCTTTCGTAGATTCGTTTTTTGGGATTTACAAAAATATAAAACCGACTCCATAAAACGCAAGCTAGCTTTTCTTTGAGTTCATCCAGGTGCTTTTCATGCGTCGTGCATCTTGGACCTGTCATGAGCGATCCTGAGTTCAGCGCTGAAAATTTTTTTTTCTGGTTATCTAAAAAGCCCAAGTTGCCATAAAACCAACTTATCGGTAGGGGCGGCTTTCCAGCCGCGGCATTTGATTTCGCGGCTGGAAATAAACCATCATGATATTCTGTGCATGATAATTAACAATGCCAAAAATGAGCCTCAGTTGGTAAATATAATTTATTTGATAAACAAGAGCCAGTCTAATATAAAATCAGTCAATAAACTAAATTTAGCAAATAATTTCAGTTTTTTATCAATTGTCTATTGACTAAATGCTATTTATATTTTACAGGCACATTTGTAAAAAAAAAGCAAAATAATGCTCTAAATTGCATAAAATGAGATACTGAGCAAAAAAATGACCCACAAAAATTTAGATCCTTCTGAGCGAACGTGGCTAACTCGAACGAATGCATCAGGTCTGCAGTGAAACCAACTGTGAGATTCAACCGTAACATGCGAGGTTAAGTTATGGAGCGTGCCGGAAAGAACCTTCATCTAGTCGACACCAATGCAGCAGGTAAAAACCAAGAAGACGTGTTTGCCCTTCCCTCCGCAGCTGCCAAAACAGAAGTCACACCCAAAGAGAAAAAGGATCTATTTCAAATAAACCGCACATCCGAGACCCCGGCGCAAGTTGCCCGGAAGACCCTAAACAAGGATCAGCTCATTAACGTTATAAATTACATCAATTTCCAGGACGGCACGCTCCGTATTAATTTCACGCATACCATCTATGACAAAACGATGGGCCTTGAGGCAATCCCGCAGCCGTGTCTTGACGATGTTGTTGAGTGCCGCTGGACTGAAAACCAAGCGGGCCACCGAATAAGCAAGTTGTTTAAGTTTAAAAACCTTCTTATTTCCATAGGTAAAAAGCTTATAGAAGTGAAGCCGGATCTGATCGAGGTCAACGAACAGGGCATCCGTCTTCGGCTTCCAAATACCTGCTACGAAGTCAACTCGCGGAGATACCGACGGTACACGTGCAGCCGCATAACGGCGCAGCTTATTCAAAACAGTTTAGTTTTTACCGGCTCCCTTGCGGACTTCAACGGTATTGCATTCCGCCTAAAATTAAATACCCGCCCGCCTCAGACCTTTGAATGGATCAATCCGGAGTACCCGGTGAATGCCATTTTAGCCGACGGATCCCATAGCTTGTATTCCGGAGAATGCCGGATTATTCGATATACCCGGGGACAACGTTCCAGAGATTACATTCTGGAGCCGTTCAAACAGGAAATACAACGCTTCAAGCAAAAAGAATACCGCAGCGAAAGGTATCAGTTAACGCCATCTCCCAATTTGATATTCCGACATCCATTCACAAAAACATTGATTGACTTAAAAGTCATCGATTTATCCGGCTCCGGTTTCTCGGTGGAGGAAGACACCCAAAATACGACGCTGCTTCCGGGAATGATTATCCCCGAATTGGAATTGAGCTTTACCAATAGTTGCAAACTTGCATGCTGTGCTCAGGTGGTTTTTCGCAAAACCATAGTAGAATCAAATGGTGATAAGTGGATCAAATGCGGTCTGGCGATGTTGGATATGGATAGTAAGGATCACCTGACGCTCATTGCATTACTGCATCAGACCAAAAATAGGAATTCATATATTTGCAACAATGTCGATCTTGACGCCCTGTGGGATTTCTTTTTTGAAACAGGATTTATCTATCCCGGTAAATATGCAGCTCTGCAGAAAAATAAGAAGCAGATAAAAGAAACCTATGCCAAGATCTACACTCACAATCCGCATATTGCCAGGCATTTCATTTACCAGGAAAAAGGCACCATTCTGGGTCATATGGCCATGCTCCGCTTTTACGAAAGTGCCTGGATGATTCACCACCATGCCGCAAGAAAGTCCAGCCAGAACAAAGCCGGGTTGATCGTACTGGACAACATAGGACGGATGATCAATGACTCTCATCGCCTGTACTCTATGCACATGGATTATATAATGTGCTATTACCGTCCGGAAAATAAATTCCCCAACCGTGTTTTCGGGGGAGCGGCTAGAAGTATCAACGATCCCAAAGGGTGTTCACTGGACGACTTTGCCTATTTACATTTTTCCACGGGGGATAGAACGCCATCCGTCTTACCGGATGATTGGGAAATCACCCCCGTCTTTCAGCAAGATCTCCAGGAGTTGGGAGACTTTTATGACCATATCTCAGGCGGTTTGATGCTGAACGCCTTGGATTTAACTCCTGATAAAGTTGATTGCAACGATCTCAGTCGGGAGTTCAGCCGTTTGGGGTTAACGCGCCTGCGCCGTCTTTTCGCACTAAAAAGGGACGGTTATCTCAAGGCTGTATTGGTAGCCAATGTATCCGATGTCGGTTTGAATCTTTCCGATTTCACCAACTGTGTCCATCTGTTCGTTCTGGATTCAGAAGATATGAGCTCCGATATCGTAAATGCAGTTATTGCCTATGTGGCTGGTATCACAGCAAAAGATCACTTTCCCGTGCTGCTGTATCCGGTCACAGCGGCGGATAAACAGGGAATTGCCTACCAAAAAAATTACACCCTCTGGGTTTGCAACCTGCACGTATCGGATGAATATTTCAAGTACCTGAAACGCCTGTTGCGATTCATCTAGAGCGTTTGCCAGAATAACGTTTCGATATCGGCGTTTTTGTAAGCCTTCTTTGGGTTATCCATAACGTCTATGCTTTGATCCAAACGCTCTAATAATTTTTTTATGCTGGCCATTGCAGTTGGCCGTTTATATATAATCGGCCAACCAGCACGAAACGGATTGAAATGTTTGATTCACGTTCTGAATAAACAACCTGTTACTCAAAGCGCATTGCAACCAAGCTCTGGGTCGGCGCCGCTCAGAAGCATTTGCAAGCACTTCGCTGATTACTAACCTGGACTAAACGGAACATATTTATGACAACCGGTATAAGCGCAGAGACTCACCCTGCCTTTACATCGAACCGCCGTAAGGTCACACCAATTTCTTCGGATTTAGGCCAATCTACAGCAATAATCAGAAATGCAATCACGTCTTGGGTTTGCAACCGCGGCAGGCAATCAACGGCGTGTACGTGAATATTCGTGGATCGCGGAGAAATATGCGGATCTCTTCCATAAATCCGTTGATTGTATTATCGTATTCCTCAAACGGGTAACCTGACATTTTGCCGGCTATTTCGGCTTTCTTCATAAAATTGAATTTCTCATTTTCTCTCAATTGACCAAAAATAAGGTTATGGGGGGAAAGGTTGACGTCGATGTCCTCAAAACCTAAATCGTAGAGAAAAGAATACAGCTTTATCCCCACATAGGGGTCAAAGTTCAATTTTTTCTCCAGACGATCCATAACTCCAACCACGGCTTTATCAAGTCGCGCGGGCAACCCGAAATATCGCAGACAGTTACAATCGAGATCGATCAGGCATAGAATTCCCCCGGGTTTCAGAACGTTGGCGATATTTTTGACGATATCGAAGCTTTCCTCCCGATAGTATTCAAGAACAAAACGAACCCAGATGAAATCAAAGTGACCCAGATCTTCGAGAGGTTCACGGATATCTGCAACCACATACTCGATTCCGTCATCACTGTAATTGGCCCGGGCATAATCAATGCGTTGCGCGGAAATGTCCACTCCGACAGCGGCGCCATTCGGTTGGGCCAGCTTGTTGAGGTGAAAAGTCGTTTTGCCTGCGCCGCATCCTAAATCGGCAACTCTCATTCCGAACTGAATTCCTGCCCACCGGGCTTGGCTTTCAACCTTTTTGGCATCCGTTTTTACGTCCAACCGTAAGGCCTCATCTTCACTTTCCATTAAATACCCGCGTCTCTTTTTCATTGCATCTCCCAATCACATGTGTCTTGCGATATCTCAATATATAACCATTCGAATTATATCGAAATTTATAAAATAGCGATTTGTTTGTCAATGCTTGTGACTCCAAATTAAAAGAATATTTTTATCTTCTTTTCGATAATACTCTTGAAAATGGTCGCCGCCCCTGTTACCTTAAGCAACGCAACGTGTCCAGAAAAACTGAAGGTCGCCGATCAATTATGTCCGATCACTTAAACCACAATGAAGAAGAAAAAGAAGAAAGCTTCGCCACCCTACTAGACAGCTATAGTCCGGGTATCGATACCGAGATTCAAGTCGGCGATAAACTCCACACAAAAATCATTTCGATTGGAAAGGATACCGTTTTTGTCGACACTGGAACCAAAATTGACGGTGTTGTGGAAAAAGCGGAGCTGTTGGATGAAAACCGGCAAATGACCCTTAAAGAAGGCGACTCGTTAGAACTGTATGTGATCAAGGCCGACGAAGATGAGATCCGCTTATCTAAGGCAGTTTCCGGAATCGGAGGGCGTCAAATGCTGAAAGAAGCATTTGAAAAAGCGGTGCCGGTGGAAGGCAAGGTTAGTGAAACATGTAAAGGCGGCTTTCATGTAGACGTCCTGCGACACAGGGCTTTTTGCCCGATAAGCCAGGTGGACATCAACTATGTTGAAGATCCCGCGGAGTATGTCGGTAAGACATACAATTTTCTAATTGCTAAGTTTGAAGGAAACGGTAAGAACATTGTTCTATCTCGACGTGTGTTGCTCGAGCGGGAACTGGAAGCAGCCCGCAAGGCATTTTATGTCAATTTGACGGTCGAGACGGTACTGGACGGCACGGTTACCCGATTAATGCCCTACGGTGTATTTGTGGAGTTATCAGCCGCAGTGGAAGGCATGGTTCATGTGTCCGAGCTTAGCTGGTCGAAAATAGCCACACCGGAGTCAGTGGTTAATGTAGGCGATAAGGTTTCTGTAAAAGTCATTGGTATCGAACCGGGAGGGAAACACGGACAAAAAAAAATCGCTTTATCCATGAAACAGCTCATTGAAGACCCCTGGATAAGCGCCGGCGACAGGTTTCATGAGGGCGATAAAACCAGCGGTACCGTCACTCGATGCACGAATTTCGGGGCATTTGTAGAAATTGCTCCGGGAATTGAAGGCCTGGTGCATATCAGTGAAATGAGCTATAAAAAGAGGGTCTTAAAAACAGAAGACGTAGTGACTGCCGGTGATATCGTGTCGGTGATGATCAAGGAAATGGACCTTAACAAGCGGCGCATATCGCTGAGTATTCGGGATGCCGAAGGAGATCCCTGGCTTGGAGTTTCCGGAAAATACTCCCCCGGTCAGACCGTGAACGGTATTTTGGAAAAGAAGGAAAAGTTTGGATATTTCATCACACTCGAACCCGGCATCACCGGACTTCTTCCAAAATCCTATTTAACCAGATCGCGTCAATCGGCTATGATGAGTAAACTCAGGGAGGGAGATACGATCGCAGTCGTTGTCGAAGCAATCAACTCCCAAGATAGAAGAATAACGCTGACGCCGGGAAATACCGAAGACGAGAGAGACTGGCACCATTTTGTGGATGATGCGGATTCATCTGTGGGATCCCTGGGGGAAAAATTGCAACAGGCGCTGACTTCCAAAAACAACTTCAAAAAATAAGCCCCGGACGGTAATTGTGACATTGGGGCGTGAGATTTCATATTCTTTCACCAAATTTCATTTCCACTATCCTTTTTCTATCTGAGTCATCCTTGAAGAGGAATCCCCCTTATCTACTTTTGTTTGGCCGGTTACACAATTCAAATCCGAAAACCAAGTTTTTCCAATGTCGATTATCAATTGCTTACCTTCATCCGCTGAAGACGTCGTCTCACATCACGACCGGGAAAAGCGCACGGCTTTCCCTTTATTAAGATTGGGCCATACCATCTGCGATATCGATAGATCAGCGTTGTCCTAGAATTTCACCATCGAACCCAGCGGGGTTGATTGGGTCGAATTACATGCTTAACTTAACCAAAAATTCAAAAGGATCGGGCAGGGTCCGTTACACTCTGCCTTTTTTGTAATGTCAAAGAGCCGGCTCAGCATTTCTGTAAGATGGCGGAGAGACCGATTTGCCGGCTGGGATAGTTTCGGGAACACACCGCATCGCGACTGACCTGTATATGAGAGGTATGATACCATGCCGGTTGTCGAGGCCAAACAGGTAACCAAGACCTATACGATTGGAGACCGCGATATTCGCGTGCTGGACAACGTGTCACTTTCCGTCCAAGAAGGTGAATTTCTGGTTGTCGAAGGCAGCAGCGGCAGCGGCAAATCAACCTTGTTGAGTTTGCTATCCGGACTGGACAAACCAACTTCCGGTCGAGTATTTCTCAAAGAACAGGATATAACCGATACCTCCGAAGATGATCTTGCACCGCTGCGAAATGAATTTATCGGCTTCGTTTTCCAGTCATTTCATCTTGTGCCGTCGTTGACGGCCCTGGAAAATGTCATGTTCCCGGCCGAGCTCAGGCATGATGCCGAGGCCTTCGATAAGGCCGCTGGATTGCTGAAACGCGTTGGGCTCCAAAAACGCATCGATAATTTTCCACACCAGCTTTCGGGTGGCGAAATGCAACGCGTGGCAATGTGCCGGGCGGTAATCAACAACCCGAAAATTATCTTTGCCGATGAACCGACCGGTAACCTGGATTCTGAAAACGGTCAGGCGGTTCTTGAATTACTCCTCGAATTCCAAAAAGAACGCAAAACCACGTTGGTTCTGGTAACCCATAGCCTCGATATTGCCAAATTGGCGGACCGTATGATTATTCTCAAAGACGGCCGGATCACTACCGAGAATTGATATGCAAAACTCCTTTCTGCATCGACATTTTATTGTCCGCCAAATCGCGCGGTCTCGCCGACAGGTAATCGTCTTGATATTATGCGTCGCCCTGTCTATCGTGACCCTGATCTCTTTAAACGGATTTTCGATGAGCGTGCACAATTCAATGCTCAACGATGCCAGAACTCTACATGCAGCTGACATCATTATTCAATCAAATTACGACCTTTCACCTGCGGTTATTAACGCGGTCGCCGGCCTTGAAAAGAAAAACCAAATCATAAGTGCCCGGGTATGGGAATTCTATTCCGTTGTGCGCAATCAGAATAGCCAGAACTCGCTGCTGACAAAAATCAAAGTGGTGCAGCCTGGATATCCGTTTTACGGGAGGGTCATATTAAAGTCCGGTCGTGAGTTTGATGCCGTTCTTAACTCGGGAAGCATTATAGTCGCCCAGGCACTTTTGGAAAGGCTCCAGCTGCACGTCGGTGATGCTCTGCGCATTGGCAACACGACGTTAACGATTGCAGATGTTGTGCTGCAAGAACCGGATCAGCCGGTAAATTTTTTCCAGCTTGGGCCGCGGGTATTCATCGCGGCCGAGGATCTCAAGACGCTAGGTCTGGTAGCCAAGGGCAGCCGCGTTTGGTATAGGTGCTTGATAAAGGCGTTGGATGAGAGAAACATCCAGTCGATCACCAACCAACTGAGCGCAGCAGCCGATGAAGACCAAGAACGCGTGGAAACATCCCGATCTGCGCGCTCCGGTATAAAACGATTTTTTGACAATCTCCTCTTCGACCTGAGTTTGATCTGTATATTCACCTTGCTGCTGGCCGGCATCGGTATCCAGAGCACCTTGGCTGCTTTTTTAAAGGAAAAAGAAAAAACAATTGCCGTGATGAAAACGGTTGGGGCGACAAGTCAGTTCATTACTCGACATTATATCGTTATTCTCACTATACTCGGCCTATCCGGAACACTACTCGGCCTTTTATGCGGACTTCTTCTTCAAAATGCCCTTGACCTTCTTTTTTCGGGATTATTACCGAAAAGTGTAAAGCTGATGATCTCTTGGCAGGCCGTTGTGGAAGGACTTTGCATTGGTGTTTTAGTGGTCGGTCTCTTCTCATTTATACCCTTGCATCGATTGAAAGATATTAAGCCGGTCAGTATCTTCAGAAAAGAGCGGATCCGGTTCAAAATTGGTGCGCCGATGTTTCTGAGTGCCTCTCTGATATTTGCTTTCTTTGTATTGCTCGTTCTGCGGCAAATCAAAGAAATAAAAGCCGGCTTGTATTTTGTCCTGGGCGTGATATTGCTGATTGTTGTCACCTCGCTACTAACAGCGCTGGTTCTGTTCGTTCTGAAGCGGCTAAAAATTCGGTCGTTGATAATCCGCCAGGCTCTGAAAGGACTGTTCCGGCCGAAAAACGCCACCAGGCCGATTATAATTACCCTGACGGCGTCTTTATCGGTTATTTTTTCGATTTATCTGATCGAAGAAAATCTCGACGCTGCATTTATCCAGTCGTATCCCCCCGCTGCACCCAATCTGTTTTTCCTTGACATCCAGCCCTCGCAGTTGGAGCGGTTCTCCAAAACCCTCGGCATGCCTACGGAGTACTATCCAATTATCCGTGCCAAAATTCTGGCCATAAACGGCAAAAAAGTAGACCGCAAACAGGAACGACGACGACGGGGCGACAACCTTGCCCGGACGTTTAATCTCACCTATCGTGACTACCTGCTGGAAGATGAAGTCATCGTGAAGGGACGCAGTTTGTACCGTAACGACTGGGGTGACCTCCAGGTCTCCGTAATGGATACGGTGGCCAAAATTCAGCGTATGAAAATCGGTGACCGTATCACGTTTAAAATTCAGGGAGTCCCTCTACAAGCCCGGATTTCAAGTATTCGCTCCCGAACCCGGGAGTCGATTCGGCCGTTTTTCTATTTTGTATTTCCTCCCGGCACATTGCAGAATGCCCCTCAGACCATTTTTACGGCCCTTAGAATTGAGAAACACCGGATTGCTTCCCTGCAAACCAAAATCGTGGAGGCATTCCCGAATGTCAGCGCCATTGATGTAACGTCAACTCTTACGATTTTCACAGCCGTCATGAAAAAGCTATCCTTAATTATTCGTTTTTTTGCGGGATTCAGCATCGTCGCCGGTATTTTGATCATTCTCAGTTCCGTTTTAGCGACGCGTTTTGCTAGAATTCAGGAAGCGGTGTACTACAAAATTCTTGGGGCAAGAAGCCGCTTCGTAGTAAATGTCTTCACTTTGGAAAATATGCTTCTCGGTCTGGTGAGTGCTGCTCTGGCGCTCATAATTTCACAGGTCGGCAGCTGGTTGATTTGTTCGGAGGTGTTTGATATTGCGTATCGCCCGCTGATTGATAAATGTGCTTTGTTAATCGGCGGGACCGTTGTGCTGGTGGTCGTAGTGGGCTTGATGCCCTCTATTTCCATTATGCGTCAAAAACCAATCAGTTATTTAAGAGAGCAAACCCAAGAGTGATACCTGCCATGAAAAAAAACAGACGTTTATTCCTCTTGATGCTGTTCCTAATTTTTTTTGTCCAAAGTTGCGGGGAAGAACCGCCATCCTCCTCAGGACAAAATGAGCCCGCCTATAAAGGCGTCATCGTTACGGTGGGTGACAGCCTCACTGAAGGGCTTGGGGTGGAAGAAGAGTTCGCTTACCCCTCAAGGTTAGAAAAAAAATTGCAGTCACTGGGATATACGTATCAGGTGATTAACGCAGGTATCAGCGGCGAAACCTCCAGCGGAACTCTTTCGAGAATCGATTGGGTCTTGACTTTAAAACCGGATATGGTCATTCTGGTGATCGGCGCCAATGACGGGTTTCGCGGTATCAACCCCGATCTGATTAAAGCCAATATCATCCGTATCATCCGCAAACTCAAAGAAAACAATGTCGTCGTGGTGCTTGGGGGCATGCAAATCGTCCAAAATTTGGGAGTGGACTATACCGCTGCGTTTGAAAAGATCTACCCGGCAATCGCCCGCAGCGAAAACGTTATTTTGATACCGTTTTTTCTCGCCGGTGTAGCCGCTAATCCGAAGCTCAACCAAGCCGATGGAATTCACCCGACAAAAGAGGGCTACCAAGTGATTGTCGACAACATGACCCCATTTGTGCTTAAGGCGATAAAGGCCATGCAACCCGCAACAAATTAGCATTTACTTCTCTTTGCTTGACACCGGAGCGGGGGGTACCTAAGTTAGTGTCGTCGCCGCATTTTGTGCTATTCAAGCCAATTGAAATGTGAATCTGCCCATGATAGCATTGGAACGTCGCAGCTAAAGGCAACGTCATAAGAGTTTCGTTTTGACACGTAAACTTTCTGACCGAGCGAATTCATGACGAATTTTAGATGCCACCTAAGTCTATAACTTTATATTATCAAAAGGAGAACCATCATGAGAGGCGCAATTAAATGGGGGCTGATTATTGTCGGATGCATCATCGTGGTCGTCATTGCGGCCCTGCTGATTATTCCGATGTTTGTCGATGTTCAGAAGTACAAGCCCATGATCGAAGAGAAAATCGCGCAAGCCACCGGTCGTTCCTTTTCCGTGGGCGATGATCTTAACTTTTCTTTATTTCCCTGGGCCGGTGTCTCACTTTCAGATTTGCGGCTGGGCAATCCTTCAGGATTTGCTGAGAAGGATATCGTAATGGTCAAGTCATTTGAAGTTCGCGTAAAGCTCTTGCCGCTTTTGAGCAAAGATATTCAAATTAAACGGTTTGTTGTGAACGAGCCCCGGATTGTGTTGGTAAAGAATAAAAACGGTCGGGTTAACTGGGAACAACCCAAGCAGCCGACAAAAAAAGCCCCAACCAAGACAGCAGAACCCCAGCCGCAAGATACGCCCAGTGCAGGCCTTCCAATCAGCGCATTGACCGTTGGCAATCTTGCGATTAAAAAGGGATCGGCTCTCTGGATCGATCATTCGACAGATACCCGCAAGGAGATTTCGGATATAAATTTAACTGCCAAGGATGTATCTCTGGAACGTCCGGTCGGGTTGAGTTTTTCGGCAATCGTGGATAATAAGCCACTGTCACTTGAGGGTACTCTTGGGCCGTTCGGCAAAGGACTTGAAACGGGAAACGTTCCCATGGATGTTTCAATAAAGGCCTTGAATGAACTCGTCATGCGCCTGAAAGGTTCCCTTGAAAACCCGGCTGCCAATCCGGGAGTCGACCTAGACCTAGACATCGCCAAATTTTCACCGCGCAAACTGATAGCTGAATTGGATCCCGGAATTCAGATCGACACATCCGATCCCAAAGCCTTGGACAGTATGGCCATCAAGGCGCATGTCAAGGCCGATGCCGCCAAGGTTGTATTATCCGATGGCGTGTTAAATCTTGATCAATCCAATCTCACGTTTTCATTATCGGCTGTTGAATTTTCTCGACCAAACGTTAAATTCGATCTTAACCTGGATCAAATTGATGCGGACCGCTATATGCCCCCAAAAAGCGACAAGCCGAAGGGCGAGCAACCATCTGAGCCTGCTGAAGCGGGCAGGAAGAAGACGGATTACACGCCGTTGCGGCGGCTGATCATGGATGGCCGCATCAAGATCGGGAATCTGATCGTGAACAAAGCCAAAATTCAGGATGTATCTCTCCAAATTAAGGCCAATAATGGAATTATTACCCTGGATCCCATTAATTTAAAGCTTTACCAGGGAGGTGCCTCCGGTAAGGCTCGATTAGACGTCACAAAGGATGTTCCCCAGAGTGCAGTGAACCTTCTGATGAGTGAGGTTCAGATTGGACCTTTACTTCAGGACGTCTTGGAAACTGACTTTATGGAAGGTACCACCAAAGCAGACATTGATCTGAATATGGCCGGTGATGAGCCCGAAAGGATAAAGAAAACGTTAAACGGCAAAGGAGAACTAAACTTCACTGACGGGGCACTCAAAGGATTTGATCTGGCCGCTATGGTTCGCAACGTAGGAAGCGCGTTTGGTTTGTCCAAAAAGGGGGCTGAGCGACCCAAAACCGACTTCACTGAATTGCTCGTTCCCTTTAGCATTGAAAATGGTGTGGTGAACACGCCTCAAAGCAGTTTGAAATCCCCTTTTATTCGGGTGAATGCGAAGGGAACCACAGACTTGGTGCAGGAAACACTAAATTTCCGCGTGGAGCCTAAGGCGGTAGCGAGCATGCAAGGTCAGGGTGACGAGCTGCAGCGGTCAGGGCTGTTGGTACCGGTGGTGGTGTCCGGAACATATTCCTCTCCCCAATTTCGCCCGGATTTGAGTGCAGCCGCCCAACAGCAAATCGAAAAGAAAATTTTCGAGTCCAAGGAAGCCCAAAAGATATTGGAAAAAGAAGAACTGAAGCCCTTGGAAAAACCCATGAAAGACGCCCTCAAAGGCATACTTGGGGGTGACTGATGTGTCCAAAAATGATGCATACATATATACCGGGAAAATTCAATCGAAAAACGCTCAATTTGGCTCTATACATAATAGCCCTGTTTGTGGCGGGATGTGCGGGGGTTGGCAAACACGTGGAACCGCCCCGCATATCCCTGGCCAATATTCAGGTGCAAGAGGTCAGCGGCCTTGAAACGGTGTTTCAAATTCAACTCCGGGTCTTTAATACCAATGATGTCGATCTCACCGTCAAGGGCATCGAAACCGAACTCGAGGTCAACGGCCGACATTTTGCGACCGGAGTTTCGAGCACCCCGGTGGATATACCGTCATTCGATACCCAACTCGTCCCCATCACCGTATATTCATCGGTCATCGATATGTTTAAAAGCATTTATGGGCTGCACGAATCCGAGCAATTGGCCTACCGGTTGAAAGGCAAAGTCCGTGTAACGGGAAATAATATGGTGTCCTCTACGCTGCCATTTGAATCCGAGGGACAGGTGACGTTGAAAGGATCTGAAAGGCTGGACAAGTAAATTTAGAGCAGTTTCATCGTGTTCGGAATTAAATCATGAAACTCGGAATCACAGGATTACCCGGTTCAGGAAAGGCAACCATTTTCGATGCCTTGACAAAAAAAATCTCGGATACCCTCCATAAGGGCGAAGATAGAATCGGGACCATCCAGGTTCCTGACAGTCGCCTTGACACGTTAAGCACGATGTATGCGCCGCCTAAAACTATTCATGCCCAAATCGAATATTTTCTGCCCGCAACTGCCGGAATCAAAAAATCACAAATCCAAGTTCAAAGTACCTGGACCGCGGTGAAAGGATGTGATGCCCTGCTACATGTAATCCGCAATCACACCGCAGCGGGTTTTTCAGAAAAGTCACCCTACGAAGACTACCTAAAGTTGGAACAGGAGTTTATCCTAAATGATCTGCTGGTTGTCGAAAGCCGTTTGGAGCGTATCGAAATTGACCATAAACGCGGCAAAAAAATGGACCCCGAAGAACATTCGCTTTTGACCGAATGCCGCAACCACCTTGAAAACGAGATTTCGTTGCGCAAAACTCCGGATTTAGCATCAGCACCCAAGTTGAAAGGCTTTGAATTCTTATCCGCCAAACCCATGCTGGTTCTTTTTAACAATGATGATGACGACGAGCACATGCCGGACGTCGAATTCCTCCTAGCACATGAAAATTGTCTGGTTATCCGGGGCAAACTTGAACAAGAACTGGTCCAGATGTCGAGCGAGGATGCCGCCGAGTTTCTCAATGAATTCAATATCCCCGAATCCGCCATGGACCGCGTTATTCGAAAATCATATCAAGTGCTTGGACTGATTTCATTTTTTACTATCGGCAAGAAGGAAATCCGTGCCTGGACCATTCCTCGCGGAACACATGCCGTGGACGCTGCCGATAAGGTTCATACCGATATGAAGAAAGGTTTTATACGCGCTGAAGTCCTTTCTTTTTCCGATTTGATGGATGCCGGAACCTATTCAAACGCCAGGAAAAAAGGAACCGTTCGGCTTGAAGGTAAAACATATGAAGTCAAAGACGGGGATATTATAACCTTCCGATTCAATGTGTAGGCGTGGGCTCGCCTGTTTAATACCCAATCATCTTATCGCCAAATTTCAGGGGCACTCACCTGGCAGCCGTCGGAAACGATTGCCCCCTGAATTTTGAATATAATTTCAAGAATCATTAATTTCCATGCAAGGTATACACGTGCAGTGTTGCGCGGCCCAAGGTTGCCGATTAAGTTGACAATGGGTATGGTTATCCTTTAGATTAAAATATTCACATCGGTTCTCAGGGAGGTTTGAATGACACATACGTCTGTGCTGGATATTGTTGCATACGGCGCGTGGAATGGCGGAAAACTCGTCGACAATTCAATTTTTGAGCAAAAGGGGCTGTCTTTTAAAGGCGGGATTCCCGTAACCAATAAAACCATAGAAGCAAGAATCGGTGTGCGAACCCGCAAAACTGCGGGAAGCGATGAGCGCATCGGCGTAAGTGCTTTGCAAGATCTGTTGGATACCGCGGACATTGACCCAGTCCGCACTAAATTGGTCATAGGCGCCACGAACGTTGGTGATGACAAATATGATTCCGGCCCGCTGATAAGGCATCCATACCATCTCATCCGTGAATACTGCCCTGATGCGTTGGTTTTTGACCTGTATGCCGGCTGTCCTGGATTTAATGTTGCGGTGGAACTCGACTTGATGCTCTCACTCAGCGGTTTTCTCAAAGCCGGTGATATTTCCATTATTGTCGGGGCGGAAAATATCCACCGGGCTCGATCCTTTAAGCCCGATGATACGGCTAACATTATCTTTGGTGACGACGCTCTGGCGACAGCTCTTGAAACCCAAGCCAGTGCGACGCCCCACGGACAATATACTCGCAAGCGCAGCGACACATTCAGAATTAGCCATGATCTCGTTTCAGAATTAGCGCATAATATCAATGAACTAGACGATAATTCCAGCCCCGACGGGATCATTATCGACAATCAGCTCGGCAATCTCATCCACCGAGTCCCGGCCACAGCGGCACGCGTTCAACATGCACTTGTTGAATTGAGGTATCCCGATCACACCTCAAAAGGTACATTTAAGCGGTTTAAAGACGCCATCGACTTTTATGACCAACACGTGCAGTCATTTGCTTATGATATCATGACGTATGACGCAAACCCTGCTCACGTGGAAAGAATTGCCCAGGCATATGTAGAATCCGGAAAATGCAAAACTATAGTATCCGTTTATCTCGCTCCGGATCAGAGCGGAACGATCACCTTGCATCAAGGCAAAAAATTTACCTTTCGACGCCCCAAAAGGGGAATCATAGACGCTATTACGCGGACCCATGGCTGTTTTGCTCATTATATACAGGTTGTTCATGATAGTGGAGACCTATTTGGCGATATGGACGGTAAAGGCGTATTCTTATATGCCACGCGCGGCGCAAAAGCCCTCTTAAACGAGCTGTTTTCCCAGAATGGTATCGAAATAGACGACATCGATCTTCTAATCGAGCACCAAGCCAACTTTGCCATGATCCCACTGACCCTTGCGCAGATCCTCAATACAGACCTGCCGGAGATTAAGGCCACCGTTGCTGACTTTATTGCCAACCGAATGGTTACCAACGTGCACGAGCGTGGGAACTGCTCGGTGGTGTGCATGCAGCGTCTACCCTATGATCTGAAACGCGGCGCCTTGCAGGCTGACGTGGTCCAGGACTTTAAGGTAAACTGCAATCTCGAGCAGCTGAAAAATGCAAAATTGATCTTATATGATTCAGTTGGCGCCGGTATGACTAGGAGTTCATTTTTACAAAGAATATGACCCTGAGCAACCATGGTTTCAAACCGATCCAGCGCGATACGCTTCAGACTCTTTCGATACCATGTCAAAAAAGTCCAAAATAATTCTAGCATGTACGCTCGCTCTGCTGCTGGCAGTGACGGCATTCTTCTCACTTCTGCCCCAGATCGTGCGCTGGTCTATCCCCCGTGTCATCAAGGCTAAAACCGGCTATCAAGCGGTGATTGAATCCATCCATGTGTCCATCATCAAACCTTCCATCACCGTTGCCGGAATTTCTCTCCAAGCCAAAGCGGGCGGAGACGTAATGGGCAAGGTGGAGCGTATATCTTTCAGCGGAGTTTGGGGCAATCCATTTCGAAGACAACTTATATCGCCGGTGTTGTTAGTTGTCCACGGGGTAGATGCGCACCTTGAACTTGTAGAAAACAGGGACGCTGGGTCGCCCAATCTCGACTTTCTGCTTGATCTGCTGGTTCAGTTGCAAGTGGTTACTATCGAAGTTAAACGGCTGGTGGTAGCCACTCGCTACGGCCTTTTCAAGATGAGTGATCTGAAGGGTTCGATCACACCCCCCAAGGAGCAAGACAGAAGAAAAAATAGGATGTTAACAGGATCAGCGGCGCTGACTGCATCGGGGAAGACGGGGTCTAAATTTCCGTGGCAGACGGGAGGCCATCTTTCGCTCACCGGTGAGGTCACCCCGGAAGGCAACCTAAAAGGAATCATCATCGTTACCACGAATTCCCTGAAGTCGTCCTACGTCCAGGCCAACGCCGTGGTAGGCACTATTCCTTTCTCTTATGAAAATCATACAGTGAAGGTGCAGGAGGGTCGATTGGACGCGCCGGCCGTCTGCATTCAGCCCGTCGATCAGCAGTGTCAGCCTTTTCCGCTCCTGGTTGAACCCCTCCAGGTCACGCTCATCACCACCAAGCCGTATGCGCTGTCCGCTCAGGCGACTGTTTTAACGGATGATCTCCTGTCGTTTGATATCAGCTTAGTTGGAAAAATGGGGCAAGGGCTGGCTGGATCGTTCACCCTGACCATCCCGGAATTGAAAAGCGTCACCTCTCATGCGGCATTTCAGTCAAACAAGGATGTTTTGAGATATGAGGGCATTTCACTTGCCGGCCGGGTTACGCTGGAAGGGCAATTTCAAGTAATAATGGAGCAAAAGGCTCCCGTCTTGGTTTGGCAGGTTGACTGCCGTATGGATACGGTGCGGGCGGACTATATGCTGCCGCTCGGGACCATTGGAGTTACGCTGTATGACATCGTCGAAGTCAGAGGTCGCAATCAGGCGGTCGAGTTGAGTGGAAACATAGGCTTTACGCATCTCGAGTTTCAATCCTCCCATATTTCCATCCAAGACGGAACCGGTCGCGTTCGATTCAGCGGAGATACGGATCGGGTGGATATAAAAGAAACTGAGGTTTTCATTGATCGACTGAGATTCCAGCGCAAGCCGGCAGTGACGCTCAATAAGGTCAGCCTCCGAGGCTCGGGGGTCGTGGATGTGGGTGCGCAGGATGTAACCAATACATCGGCCATACTTTCCATTGACGGTATGGGACCGTTCAGCGTATCTCTGGCGTCACTGGCACCTCTCGACGTCGGGTTGGAAGCCAAAGGCGTATCTTTAAAAAACGTACTGGACGAGATCAAACCCGTAGCCGGATTTTTCGAAGGCTGGAAAGTCGACGGATCGCTGGATCTATCCCTTCGAGCGCGAGGAAACGGTGATCTCTCCGGGGACCTAACCCTGCATTTAGCCACGCTGGCCGACCCACAGGATAATTATTTGGCGGACGACCTCTCAGCCAAAGTGACTCTTTTGAGTCAACTTGAAGGACTCACCGCGGCAAACCGGGTGGAGGCGCGGGCCAGCATCGAACGAGGAGAAGCGCTTCTGGGTAAGTTCTATCTCGATTTCGGCCTCACCCCTTTAAATATGGTGCTCAACGTGAGTTCCACACCGAAGGGATTGCGAATCAATGCAGGCACCATGGAACTGGCAAAGGGAGGAATCGCTTGGTTTCACTCACGCAAAAACGAGCTTTTTCCCGTGGAAGTCTCCTTGAAGCTCGAAGATCTCAACCTGTTTTTCACCACCTTCATTCAGTCCTCATTGGCAGAAGCTTACCCAATTCTCAACGACATCAGCGCAAAAGGAAAGGCTTCCTGGGACCTTTCCCTTCAGCCGGGCAATGCAGAAGGAAGAGTCAGATTGGATGAGGCATCGCTGACAATCGGTTCTTCGTTAAACATTCAGGATTTCGCACTCGATCTGCCTTTGGCCTATTCAACAGCTGAGAGACCAGGACCGAATATTGGTCCTCAACGAGGCAAGATCAAGATCGGGCGTCTTGAAACCGAGAGATTTCAAATGCGTGACCAACAGATCGGGCTGCGTTTCGAACGAAACAAATTCACCCTCGACCCTGTTCGTTTTTCGCTGGCCGGTGGAATCATACTCGTTTCCGACGCCGTTATGGAAAATCCCTTTTCCGGTAAGCCGGAAATTTCCTTACGGATGGCACTGCAGGATATCAATCTCGGCAAACTGCAGCTGCTTTCGCCTCCTTACGAGCTGCGCGGCAACCTTGCAAGCAACGGACTCCTTATCTCGGGAAATAAGAAACGCTTGGACGCGTCCGGCCTAGTTACGGTCGATCTTTTCGAAGGACAGGCGGTAGTCTCCGATTTCAGCATGGAAAGTCCTTTGTCGCCCTTTCGCAGGCTGAAATGTAATATAAAATTTAAGGAAATGGACCTGGAAAAATTGACTCGTGCTTTTTCTTTCGGCCGTATTACGGGCAAGCTGAGCGGCTACATCAATGGTCTGGCGATTGCCAATGACCAGGCGGATGCGCTCACACTGGAGGTGTGGTCCGTGGCCGCCAAGGGCGTGTCGAGAACCGTAAGTTTCAATGCCGTCGAAGATATTCAGACCATCAGCTCAGGATCTGAATATCGGAGCGGTTTGCCCTTCGGGCTGGATCGTTTCATCGACGATCTTTCTTATGAACAAATCGGCCTCAAATGCGTCTTAAGAAATGACGTGTTCACTATCAACGGCACAATCCATAAAGACCGCAAAGAGTATTTCGTCAGCCGCGCCGGGTTTACAGGCATTAATGTGATCAACATGAACCCCGACAATCAGATCAGCTTCAAGGATATGATGGAGCGCATCAAGCGGGTAGCCGAAAAACGAAAAGCGGAAGTTAACTAGCGTTCAAATCATAGGAGGTATTTCATGAAAGGAAAATTTTGGTCCAGAATGGGGTTTTTCACAACTATAATGATTGTCTTGTCATGTGTGACGGTAAATATCTATTTTCCAGCCAAAGAGGTGGAGCAGGCCGCGGATCAAATCGTAAAGGAAATACGTCTTTCCTGGCTTCCGAAGCGTGGGCTCAAGATTCCGTCACGGTCAACAACGCCAGAATTCGAGCCATTAAAGATTCCCTGAAAAAACGTGATCCTCAACTCCGGCCGTACTTTGACGGTGGGAATATCGGTGAGGGGAAAGACGGGCGTTTGGTCATCCGAAACATGGACGGGCTCAATCTAAAACAGCAAAATGTGTTGAAAAGTTTGGTTGCGTCCATCAACAAAGAACGTGAAGCGCTGTATGCAGAAGTTGCCAAGGCGCTGAAAGTTGACCCCTCCCAGCTCGGCCGTGTCGCCCAGGAGTTCGCTCAGGTATGGCAGCAATACAGTCGAGGGGGCTGGTATATTCAACTTGCCGACGGTAACTGGAAGCAGAAGTAGGGTTGCTTGAAATGGACCTCCGGGGCGATCTCTCGAGGTCCGGGGATACATGCTAATTTAACTTCAAATAGAGTCCAAAAAGATCAAAACAGGTATGGAGACCCCGGAATTGATAGTTGGATATCATACGCCGGAGCGCCATTTCCGATTACTTTAGACGATTGAAAATACAGGATTTTGCAAACGGGACGATTTACAGCGCGGACATCGACCGGGTCGCGTAAAGCGTTTGCGGTCTTCAAACACATAGTCGCACAGAAGACACCGGCTGGGTCGAACCGTCAGTCTTTTGCCCTTTGCGGCTAACGAGCGTGCAATATGGACGAGATGATCACAGACCTCTTTTTCTCGAACTCCCATCTCCCGGGATAAGGCCCGCGCATCCATCTCGTTGCGGCTCAACAGAGAGATTATCTGCTGGCGCGTAGTTGGCATTTATTCACCACCGGCTCGAATTTCTTCTTTTAATAAGCAGCACGCAATCTTATATTCCGGCCGCCCCTCACGGTCGTAAATCAGATTATAAGGCTGGATGAGTTTATTCATTACACAGCCCTCGGGAATAGTTAGTTGGAAGAGATCGCTCTCATTGAGTCTGGCTGTGGGCACCAATTGGTCTTCGCGGAATACTAGGCTGTGAACCGGAAAATCTTCGCACAGGGGACACCGATACACCCGTCCATTGGGGAAAATAAAATAATTGTCAGCTACCACCCCTGCACATTCAAATGCCTCTTCAGGTTCTAGAAAAACTTTAGGGTATGTTACGGTGATGCCAAGTTCCGCAACCATGCGGGCGACTTTTGGAACGGTATTCAGCCATTGAGACCTTGAAATCTGATGGCTCGATCGGGAATTGAAAGTCCTGCTTTCGAGAGCGGATCTTCCTCTCAAGCCGATGACTTGAATAAAGAATCGGTCAATACCCAACTCTTTCAGAAGTGGAACCATCATCTCGAGTTCATCGATATTGAGGCTGCTGAGCGTGTAGATTAAACTCGTGGCAAATCCTTTAGAAATTGTCTTTTGAATACCATCGATGCAGGTATCATAAGACCCTTTCCCCCGGATCCCATCATTAGTTTCGCGGGTGGCACCGTCCAGGCTGAAACTGAAAAAATCCACCTCTGCAGGGGTAACCTTCGAGAGAATATCATGAAACACGTACCCATTGGTATCAATGGTAATGGACCCGAAACCCAGCTTGTGGGCATGTTTGACAGCGGGTGCCAGATCCGGGTGGAGTGTCGGTTCGCCGCCCAGAAAGATAAGATTTTTGGAAGAGCTGTTTTGTGAGAAAGCGCTAATCCAGGCGGTTATGGTCGATAATGGTAGTGATTCGCTACCGTGTTGCGCGGGGTTTATATAACAATGTCGACACTTGAGATTGCATTGGGTGAGAATATGAAAGAACAGGTTGGTCGAATGCTTCGAAAAAACAACGGTATGTTTTAAGGTCATATTTTGGCGATTAGGCGTTTAATTTTCTTTTTTGCGGTTACCAGTTCGTCATTGGTCGCGCGCAACCGTATGGACATGTATTCAGCAAATATCCTGTACAACAATAATAGAAAATCCAACTTTTCATCTGTAGGATCTTGGGCGGATATTCTATCTTTGGCAGAGGTATCCAATGCGAGACACATGGTTTGACCTACCGCGTAAACCGATGCCGACCGACTCATGCTATCGATAATACGCATTTCCCCAAAAATTTCACCCTCTTTATTGAGTGAACCGATTTCCATACCTTCTTTGCTGATTCGTATTTGCCCGGACAGTAGGAAGTAAAGCCAGGGGTCCAGATCTCCCTCACGTATGATCAATTCCCCGTCTTCGTATTCTCTGATTTTGCTGAGCCTGAGAAGTTTTTGAAGGCTTTTGGTCTCGAAGTTTTTCAGAGCCGGAATAGTCATAAGCTTCTGAATATTCTCAATATTATCCTTCAAATATCTCGATTCAAGCATAGTGCCCTCCACGGCGTGCCAAGAATAAAATTCTAAACTATAATTTTATACCCCATTGGGAAAAAGGGCAAGGGGTATTTGCTGTCCGATCAATCAGTTAATCATAAAAAACGTTTGGTTTCAATTACTTATGGACATTATGAGAGAGGGGCAGGGTGGTGGCGGAGCGGGTTGTCTTCAAGGCCGGTTTAACCTATTTGAGCTTTCGGAATAACCGTATTAATTAATTTCAAGACAGTGTTTGGAGATACTCTCATCAAAAGATACGGGGTAACAGCCGTCAAAGCAGGCTTTGCAAAATTTTGCTTCTGGATTTTCAACTCCGGTGGATTGAAGAAGCCCCTCGATGCTGAGATAATACAGCGAGTCCAGTTTTAAATAATCACGCAGTTCTTCGACCGTCTTACTGGCAGCAATCAATTCGCCCCGGGTTGAAAAATCAATTCCGTAATGACATGGGTAGCGATGGGGGGGACCGCTCACCCGCATATGCACCTTTCGAACACCGAGTTCACGCAGGGCTTTTACACGGGTTTTTACGGTGGTTCCGCGGATGATCGAATCTTCTATAATAACAATATCCTTACCTTTTAACAACTCTTTGACAGGATTCAGTTTTATACGGACGCCAAAATCCCGCATGCTCTGGGTAGGCTGGATAAATGTCCTGCCCACGTAATGATTTCGGATCATGCCCATTTCAAACGGAATCCCGGATTCTTCCGAGTAACCGATGGCGGCATAGGTGCCTGAATCCGGGAACGGCATGACAAGGTCCGCCTCCACGGGCGCCTCGCGGGCCAGGCGCTTGCCATGCGCTTTGCGGACGAGATAAACATTTTTACCTGCGATGGTACTGTCCGGCCGGGCAAAATAAATGAATTCAAATATACAGAACGTGTTCTTGGAAGCCGCAGGCGTTTTTAGACTCGTGATACCCTCCTGGTTGATGATGACAATTTCTCCCGGATCCAATTCTCGGACAAACTCCGCCTCAACAAGGTCGAAGGCACACGTTTCAGATGCCAAAACATAGTTGCCGTTCAGCCTGCCGAGACACAGTGGTCTAAACCCATTCGGATCTTTAATTCCGATAACTTCTCCCCGGCTGGTCAGCATGACAATCGAAAATGCCCCTTGCAGTTTGGCCACTGTTTCCACAAGCGCCTGTTCAAATCCGTAATTTAAATTTTTCACAAAAAGATGTAAAAATATTTCACTGTCCATGGTGGACTGAAAGATAGACCCGGCCTGCTCGAGATCATTTTTTAGGGTATGCGCATTCACAATGTTACCATTGTGGGCCACTGCATACGATTTGTTTCGATGGCGGACTAAAAATGGTTGAGCATTGGTAAGGATCGAACTGCCTGTCGTTGAATAACGGACGTGTCCTATGGCACAGCGACCTTGCAAATCCTGCAGAGTATTCATATCAAATATATCGTAGACCAGCCCCATCCCCTTGTGCTCATATATGGTTTCATCCCGGGTAATCGCAATGCCGGCACTTTCCTGACCCCTGTGCTGCAATGCATATAAACCAAAATAGGTAATCGGTGCCGCTTCCGGATGTCCACAAATGCCAAATATTCCACATGATTCTCGAGGCTTATCAAGATCAACCATTGACAGTAGGCTCCTATTCAGGTGTTTTCCACGCTAGTATACCACACCCTGCCAAAGCGAGCACATTTTATTCGATAGGATCGTTTTCCACCAGATCCCATACTCCGCAGGGACAGGCAGCGGCGCAAAATCCGCACCCGATGCACAGATTTTCATCTACTACATATTCATATTCAGTACCATCCAACTCTTTTTTGCTGATGGCATGTTGCGGGCAGATTGATACGCAGATTCCGCAGTCCCGACATGCTCCGCAGGAAGAACACTGGGATCCGCAATGATCCAGATCGTTGTATTCTGTTACTCTGGGGTCAAAATATTCCAGGGTAATCCGGTTGCGATCAATCATTTCGCGTTTTTGTACCAGGGGAGGTTTGTCTTCCAGGATATCACAGATCGTTTGTGCAACTATTCTTCCGGCGCCGATAGCATCGGTTAGCAGACCCGGTTTGACGACGTCCCCAATGGCAAATATTTTAGGATCCGTGGTTAAGAAGTGCTCGTTGACGCTGACGAAGCCGTTAGCCTCCGCCACGTCATCCGGCAGAAAATCAAGATCCGGCACATCTCCGATGGATATGATCACCGTATCGGCAGGGATTTTCTCTCCGGATGTCAGTGTGACATCCTCGGCAGTGATTTCCTGGGTAAATACCGGCCATTTAACCACGGCGCCGATTGCTTCTGCCGCTTCTTTTTCCGCTCCAAAAGATGCCGGTTCCTGCACATCCAGCATTGTAATGACTTCAGCACCGAGCCGGTGAGCTTCCGTGGCAACATCGCAGCCCACATTTCCAGCTCCAATGATCACGACGTGTTTTCCGACCGTGGCTGTGTTTGCTTTGGACTTCTCCAGAAATTCCAAAGCCGTCATCGCCCTTTCATTACCGGGAACGTTTAAGGTCCTCGGCTTTTGTGCTCCCGTAGCAATGACCACAAAATCAAAATCTTCCCGAAGCTGTTTGACGTCTTCCTTCCCGAGCGGCTGCCGATGATGAACATGAGGTAAAACCGCTTTCATCCGTTTAAGTTCGGTTGCAATTACCTCTTTTGGAATACGGCTTTCTGGAATAACGCGGGTGAATTTACCACCGATGTCTTGCGCCATTTCATAAATAACAACCTGATGTCCTTTTTGTCGCAGCTGCCAACCGACGGATATACCGGCCGGTCCCCCTCCGATAATAGCAATTTTCTTATCCGATTCCGGCGGCAGTTCCGGCAGATTGGCCTTGATACTCGCTTGTCCCAACTGGGTCGTATCCACCGGTGCCATGGCTGCTGACTGGCGGGTGCATGACTGCATGCACAAATTAGGACACAGGTATCCGCAAACGGCTGCCGGAAACGGTGTATAGGCCAGTGCCAGATCCACCGCTTCGTCGACCCGTCCCTCACGAATCAATCGCCAGCGTTCCTGCACAGGAATTCCGGTGGGGCAGGTGGCCTCGCAAGGTGCTGCATACTTGCGATTTTCCCAAACCGGGATAAACCGCCGCAAATCCCCTGAAGTTATTAAAGCGATCGGACTGCGATCCAAATTTGTAAGATCACCGATGAGACCGTCTCGCCCGAGTTCCTTTTCCCAGACCTCAGAATAAAACGATTGCATCGATCGCATCGGGCGTGCGATTTTTTGCTGGGGTGTGCGCGCAACAAGCAACTGCCACTGGCTTCGATCCGAAAAATGTGCAACCAGCTCGGATCGACCGATGCGATCCAGAAAGTTCCGGTTGTTTTCAAGCAACCAGTTCCAATCGTCATCACCGATAGTAACCAACTTTGCATCGGGTTCGCTGTAGCCCCCATGGGGACCGCGGAAGAATACTTTGCCGCCGACCATTCCCACAAACGGCCGATAGCCGAGGATATTTTCACTATTCTGGGCTTCATAGCCGCAAATCACAGCAATGCCCCCTGCCATAAATTCGCCGAAGTAATCTCCGGCAGATCCTAATACCCATAGCTCCGGAGGATCGAAACGCGGGTTGTGTTTGGTCATGGTCATGCCGCGGGCACCGATGTTGCCGGCGACGTAAATTTTGCCCTGGGCCATAGCGTTGGCACATCCGTTGCCGACATTGCCATGCACCACGATCTCAGCTCCGGCATTCAGCCATCCCACATCATCGGACGCCGGACCCAGAACCTCGATAGACGTGTTGGCGAATCCCATAGATCCAACGCGTTGTCCGGGCTGGCCGATTATTTCAATATGAACCGTTTCATCACCGGCGCGCCACAATCGTCCGCCAATGCCGTGTTGACCGTACGCTTCAATTTGCAGGTTTCGCTGTCCTTGGCTTACCGCCGTTTGAATTTGCTCATCAATAATTCTCGAATCAACACGTTCTCCGGCGACACTGCCGTAAATCCTATAGTAAGTTGAATGGCTTTTTGTTTCTCGGTTGGACATTTTTTTCTCCGACAACCCGAACGTTACGGTTCTGTCTGCTGCGTTTTTGACCACAGATTAGCGCAAAGGCTATACTGACGTTCTCTTGGTGATAATTTTTGATGTTCTCTGGTTTCAGAATCAGACAACATATTTTATTTGCAATCGCTCAGCTGTATCAGCATCATCAATACCCAGGGCGTCCGACATTCCGATTGGCAGTGAGGTCGATCGTCCCAATGGGGCGACAATTTTTTTCAATTCGGTATCAAAGCTTAAGTACACATCCACGACTCGCTGGGCCACATCGTCAACGTTCAGGCGCCGATATAGGCGTGGGTCTTGGGACGTAATTCCCTTCGGGCAGAGACCGATATTGCATATGTTGCAGCGATCCGACTCCGATCCTAAACATCCGGCGGCGGCCTGCATGATGTATTTACCGATTTGAACACCACTGGCCCCCAGCATGATAAGCGCTGCGGCATTGGCCGCCAGGTTCCCGGTTTTACCGACACCGCCGCCGGCAAACAGCGGAACCTGATTCTGCACGCCCAATTTAACAAGATTCAGATAGCAGTCGCGTATGTTGCTGGCAATCGGATGCCCCATGTGGTTCATGGATACGTTATAGGCGGCACCCGTGCCTCCGTCTTCGCCGTCAACCGCCAGTCCCGCTGCATAGGGGTTGCGGGTCAGGTTGTTTAAAACAGCCAGGGCGGTTGAGGTACCCGAAATTTTCGGATAAACCGGCACTCTGAAGCCCCAGGCCATGTACATGGACTGGATCATTTTGGCCACGGATTCCTCAATCGAGTACTTGGTTTGATGGGTGGGCGGACTGGGCAAGTTGACTCCGGTCGGCACCCCCCTGATGGCGGCAATCAGGCGGTTGACCTTGTACCACATCAACAACCCGCCATCACCGGGCTTCGCTCCCTGTCCATATTTGATTTCTATGGCGCAGGGATCTTCCTTCATTTCCGGGATAGCATGAATAATTTCATCCCAGCCAAAATATCCGCTGGCTATCTGTAAAATGACGTATTTTAAAAATCGGGAGCGTAAAAGCCGCGGCGGGCATCCACCTTCACCGGTACAAATGCGAACCGGCAGACCCAGTTCTTCGTTGAGATAGGCTACCCCCATTTGAAGACCTTCCCACATCGTCGGTGACAGGGCGCCAAAGGACATGCTGCCGATAATCAACGGATAGATCTCTCTAACCGGGGGAATCCAACCATTGGTCTGTAAAAGCTTCAGGTTTTCTTCAGGAGGCAACACCCGTCCTAAAAGGGTGCGCATTTCAAATTCATGGCGTCCTGCGTCCAGGGCAGGGTCGGTCAGCATGGATATGCGGATAAATTTTAGCTGATCTAAAATCCCACCCTTGGCATTGCGCCGCCCGCCCCTTCTGCGGGCTTGTCCGCCGCGGTCACCATGGAATCGTAACTTATCAATTTCATCAGAGCGGGCAGGTATGATGGCATCGTTGGGACAAACCATGTTACACATTGCACAGCCCACACACTTATAAGCCGGATCGGTTTTTTGGCGTATTCCGTAGTATGATTTGTAGACACCGGTGGGCGTTTCCATAAGTCCCACCGGTGGTTGAAGCTCTCGCTTGCGAAAGACACCCAATTCAATTGCACTGACGGGACACACGGCAGTGCACTTACCGCACAGCGTGCATTTGTCCTTATCCCACAAAATCTGCCATGGAAGATCTTTAACGCTCAGTGTGGAAGGGGTAATGGGTCTGTCTGGGAGCATATTGACACCTCCTGTCGATTCGGACCAACAACAACCGTATCGAGATGCATCGGCTGAAAATCGCTGTGTTTATCCCGATTGGGAATCGCGGCATCCAGACCGCAAATCTCCGAAGCAAACGCATACATTCCAGGTCTTCCCCCGACGACTCCGGGACGGAGTTTCTTGCGGTCCTGAACCATAAAAACGCTGTGATCCGGCAAGCAGCCGATGACACAATTAGGCCCATCGATAATTAGCTGGCGGCATGTTTGCTTCAAATTTTTTAAGAAATGGGCGTTCGGATGTTCTTGAAGATCGTTATCCTGCAGCGGTGTAATAATGTGTTTATAGGTTTCGATTCCCAGGCCCAGTTGCTTAATCGTATAATGCAGGATATGGGTGAAAACCTCCGAATCCGATTGATAGCCGGTATACCCTGCAAATCCCCGCGATTCCAAATAGGATCGGATCGGAACAAAGGCCGTGTTCTCCCCGTTGGTCATGGTGGAATATCCCTGTATGAAGAAAGGATGACAGGCATAAAGGGTGATGGCATAGTTGGTGTTTTGTCTTCCCTGGGCCATAATTACCCGGGCATAAAGTTCTTTACGGTCCAGGTTTAAATGCTCCGCGACCAGCCTGGGATCCCCGATCTCCTTGACCATAATCACATCCGGCCAGAAGGAATAAACGATCATATCATTTTTTTCTTCACCCATGGCCCTTAGCTGCAGTCGGATCATTAACAGCCGGTCATAAAGCTCTTCTTGGCTTAGATCTTCCCATTCCTCCGGATACTCGTAAGCCCGTATTAAATAGACATCCCGTTTGGGCACACCCGGCGGAGGTGTCTTGGGTAATTTGATGGAAATTTTGTATTTGGTCATGAAGCCGATATCCATCATAAAGGAATCCAGGCGTTTCAACCCGGAATCACTGAATATTCCGGATAATATAGGCGCATCTTTCATTTCATCAAACGGTCCACCGAGATCGCGTAAGAAAATTCCAACACCGGAACAATCATGACCTTCCCGCATGACATCGAGTGCTCTCAGGGCAACCATGGGCGATAAAGGATCTTTACTGGTAATTGCAAATAGGCGGCACATTTTCGTTTTTCTCCTTTTGATGCCAAATTACCGGATAACACGGCCGGACGGATATTTCCGTATTTCTACATATCCATATTCTCAGGGTAGTAGAAATTTTTCTGCATGGCTATTATTTCAAAGCGTTGAGCCATGTGGGGGGATCCGAGTATCGAGAGTCGATGGAGCTAATATCGTCAAACATTCAATGAAAGTTGCTGGAATAGCTCAAGACCCTGGAAAGGCCAACTTAAGAATCTTTGGGCAGGTCCTTAAAAGACGCGGGGCCTTAAATGGGTTGGATCCCGATTTGGATGATGGGAAAAGAGTTTTGAATATTACCCTGACGGTCAGCACTTTCTCAACTACCCGTGTGGGCTAAGTTAAAAATCAACAAAAATCAGAGAACTTAACGCCCAAGAAAAATAATTCACCGAAGACAAATTTATATGGTTATATCGCTATTTCAGGTTCAGCATAAACCCAATTCAATTTGTCGCACCCACCCCCTCTGAATCGCTGTAGCGCTTTGCAGACGCTCAAAGCGACCCACGTAAATATAAGCAATAGATATGCCAGATGAATACCGGCAAAAAAAAGTCCGACAACCATAAAGGTTTATGAATTTAATGTCAATTTAAAATTACAATCCTGTTAAATATACGCCAAATAAATTACAAAAATGTAATATTTAGTAGCTCACGGTACGGTTCGGTTCAACCCTAGGACATCTCGGGTATTTCAAGTAGGGTATGATCGCTCGGTTCTTGTTTCCGCCGGTACCGTCATACGTAATAGAAAGAATCGGAATACCGGTTTTAGCTTCAATTTTTGCCGCCATGGCTTCGGTTACTAACGAAGGGCAACAGAAAGCCGGACTGGTTTGCACAAACAAGCATACATCCGGGTGGAATTTTTTTACGTAAAAGATTTTCAAAACATTATCCATGGATTCACCGGTGTGTTCAATCCGCAGGTTATAATCGGCAAGAATCTTCTCCGGTGATTCATCGTACCTGGCTTGAGGTTCACCCAAAATCCGGTTAAACAGTCTGTAGTAGCGCTTTTCCCGGCGGGTTAGCTCAGCCAGCAGGGCTTTCGACGACAACACGCTCAAGTAGCGGCCTTCGATGAACCATTTTCGCAAATACGGTTTAGCGATCATCTTCACATAAGAACTGTAGGGCGTCGTAACGACCTCACCTCCGTTTGCTTCGATAAAATGGATGAGGTCTTGATTGATGACATGATTGTCGCGCGCAAACAGGTCACCGAAAATCGCCACCTTGGGACGGTTGAATGAATTCAATTCGTCTGAGATTTCAATGCGCTCAAAATTAGCCATGACGTCTTCCAACGCGGCGGTTTTAGACCGGTTAGTAAAAAATGCATCTTCCAATATGCTCATGTTCTCCTCGACAACGCTGTCGGTAATACCCGCTTTCTTTTCATAGGGCCGCAGTCGGCAGCCAATTTTACGGATAAATCCTCCGAACATGTAGGCCAAATACGTATGGATGGGAAGTTTCAAGGAGATGTCCGATAACGATATTTCACCGACATAAACCTCGGCGTTCTGCATGCCGTTGCCGTAAGAATCAAAAATGCGTTTAATATGATAGGGGTAGAGTTTGATATTGCAGGCAATTGAGGAGCCGGCCATCCAAAGAATTGTTTTCTGCGGGTCAAGTCCGTGGGTGTTGACATAATCGATAAAATCCTGAGCGATGATATTTAACGGCAGACACTGACCGCTGTTGTAGCGCAGGCTTCTTTGAATACTGATTTCACTCTCCTGCAGCAATCTAGCGTCAATACCGACCCGCTTTAAATTGGCGATCACCAGCCGAAGGCTTAAATTGTCCCAATTGGGGAACACAAGTGTCTTATTCAGCAGCTGCTGATCTCTTACAGCCGGCTTTACTGCCGGAAGATTTGAAGTAACCGTTTGTTTGGAATCTGCAGAATAGTGATTTTTAAACGACCGGATGGCAGCTTCAATTCGGGTTTCATATCCGACACTGGAGCTGTGCTCATCCAGCTGCAAAATTAGGTAGGGCTTAAAATGGGATTCCATCACCTTTTTAAAGTAATCGATTACAAAGGAGTCCGGTGAGCATTTAAAGGAGGTTACCAGCACCGGATACGCCCCCCGGGTTTTGGCCGCAATCTCAGCGGCGGCCAGGATATTGGTAGCATAATGCCAGTGCAATTCGTTAAGCAGCGGTTCGATAGAGGCCACATCCCGGTAGTCAAAAGACAGCATATCCTGAAAAAACGCTTTAACTCCCATAGATGCGAATATATTGGGGATCCCCTTATTCATACATTTATCGAGAATGGTATACGGTCTCCCCAAGAAAACCACATGAATCCCGTCGTTGCCGCGGGTGTGGTCGCGATATAATGTTGTTAATGTCCTCACATAGGACTGCTTGAACGCGATAGCCTCATCATAGGCATCAGAAACCTCTTTAAACCGTATGCGCTCTTTGACTATCGATTTCAGCATTCTGTAAAGTTCTGCTTTAATATGAAAGCGGCTGTAAAGATAGTTTACCAGCGGCCTGAGAACTTTGCATTTTCGGTCCGGGTCACCGATACCGCTCGCCAGGGTTGCGGTATACTGGGTGTAATAGCAATATTGCCTCCGCAAGCCCTTTTGTTTCGTTTTCTGTTCCAGATACGTCGGCAGAAAAATATAGCTGGTATTACCCGTCTGACCGGATCCAGTCAGATGATCCTGGAGATACTTCACATGACCGTGCAGTGCGGTTAAGGGTGCACAAAATTCTGCTCCGGCAATGTGTTTGCCGATGTTAACGCCATCGGCGAATCCCTCACTGCTGACCGTTTTAATGGACAGACAGCTGAAGAATTTTTTCCAAAAGGGCAGATCTTCGAATAATTGGAGTGCAGCCGGGATACCGATAGTTATGTTTTGGCGTGAATAGGGCTTTGGTTTAACCGCAACTGCTTTTCTGCGAGCCTGCAGCAGGTCGAATCCGGAGCGGTTATTGTTCACAAATTTAGGGGTGTTGTAGTCTCGGCCGCATAAAAATCCGTACGCAACCGTTTCACCGTCCACGGCGGAGACAGTAATCTTGCAGTGGTTGGTGCACAGGTTACACACTTCAGATCGAATAGGAATGTGCTGTCGATAAAGGCGTATCCCCTTGAATTGTGTTCGAGCTGCGGGTTCATCGATAAGAGATAGTGCGGCTCCAAAAGCGCCGGTAAGATGACAGTACTTGGATACACGTATCGGCTGACGTAAACGCTGTTCAAAGGCTGCTACGAGAGATTTGATCTTAGCGGTGGCTCCTTGAAACAGGATGGTCTTGCCGATGCTGGTTTCGACAGCCACTTTGGTGAGATAGTTTTCACAAATGGAATGCAGCACGGCGGTCAAGACCTCATCGATATCATAACCTTCATTGAGATAGTGATTAATATCTCGTTCCATGAAGACGGTACATCGATCGCTGGTCATTGGGGATTTACGGTTTTCAGTTCTGGAGGAATATTCCGATAAGGCACACCCCAACCGTTGAGCCTGCTCCTCTACAAAGCTGCCGGTGCCGGCCGCACACACATTGTTCATAGCGCAAAATGTTACCCGACCGTCTTGCAGCGTGGTAAATTTGGAATCCTGCCCGCCGATTTCGATGATCGTGTCGACATTCGGATCCAACTCGACAGCGGCCCGGGCATGGGCGGTAATTTCATCAATGATTAAATCAGCCCCGATAATTTTTCCGATGAGCTTTCGGCCCGACCCGGTGGTCGCAACACCGCAGATTGTTAAACCAATTTCCTTTTTTTCTATAATGTCGGCGATAGCAGCCAAAATTTGTTGCACAGCGACGATTGGACGACCGGCCGTGCGGGTGTAAAATCCTGCCAGAATGGCATCCACAGGATGATACAAAACAGCCTTGGTACTGGTGGATCCGATATCGAAACCCAGTGTGGCCTCAACCGATTTACCTTTAACCAACTCATGGTAAATATCCACTTCAACCGGATTGGACGCTTTGGGCGTCTCCTCTGAAAACGCGTATTTTTCAAGGCTATCAAAGTCCGCATAATCAGAATACCTGAGTTCAATGGGATCAAAGGCATAAACATGCCGACGATGCCGGGGCACAACAATGTCCTCAACGGAGCAAATCGGGGGCGGCTCCTCGACACCGGATTCCAGATCGGCGATCAGATTCAGAGCAGCACCGATAGCACCATAATCGCCGGTAGTATCAGCGATCAGGTTTCTGCCCGTAATTGACATTAGATGTTTGACCACCGCTTTGTTGCGCGAAACGCCACCGGTGAATATGACAGGATCGTGACAGTGTTGACCGCCGAACAAGGTGTCCGCAATGTTTTTGGCCAGGCCGTAGCAGAGTCCGTCACAAATTTCCACTAACGTATATCCCTCTTGCTGGGCATGGGCCAGGTCAGTTTTGGCAAAAACGGCACAGCGCGATGCAATTTTTGGGATGGCTCCGGTGTTCCCCAAGGCAATTTCGCTTAATTCTTCAATACTTTTTAAGTTCAAACGTTGGGCTTGCTGATCCAGAAAACTGCCGGTTCCTGCAGCACAAGAGCTGTTGGTCCTGTAGCTCTGGTAATAACCGTGACCGTCAAACTGGATTAATCCGAACTTTTCTCCGCCGACAACCAATATGGCCCCAATCACGTCATGATAAAATCGGCAAGCTTCGATAACACATATTTGATTGTCGTATTGTCGTGCGCACGTGATACTCAGGGGTGAGGAGGCCGTGGATGCAATTCCGCAAATGGTGTTGACATGTAGCCTGCACAGCAGCTCCTTGAGACATGTGACGATGTTGCCCCGATGAAATCCATACTCGGTCTGTAAAACCCCGTGCCTGCTATTGAGGAGTGCCACCGAAACAGAAACGGACCCTACGTCGATGCCGAGGATATTTGTCGGAGAATGCATACGTCTGCCATCCTTCTGAGCGTCAAATCGCTAATCGATTTTTTTTGACATGTCTTCGGCTTTATTTTATATATGTTTACGCTGATTTCAATCGAGTCTAACAGGTATCGCTATGTATATCAAGCAATCAGAGCTTCTAAAGGGAATGAGCATGGATTTTGTGAAAAAATTCATGGATATGTCCCAAATGATCTCCCATGACAAGGGTGACATCCTCTTCCGTGAAAAGGATCAGGCAAACTATTTTTACATTTTATTGAATGGGCGTGTGAAGTTGAGTATCGGAGAAAGCGACAAGATGGTTTACGATGCCAAGGAAAATGGTGAGGCATTTGGATGGTCAAGCTTGATTGGAAGTGATCACTACTCGGCCTCGGCAGAATGCATTGAGCCGACAAAGCTTCTGAAAACCGATAGTACGCGACTGAGAGATGTGCTGGAAAAAGATCCCACCAATGGATCGATCTTTTTCAAACAGCTTGCCGTGACGTTGGGCAACCGATTGATCGAGAGCTATAAAAGGATTTCAAAATGAGCGAATAGCTGTGATATGTTGATTCTTAAATTTCTTCTAAGAAATTTTTGGAGGGTATATGGGAACCAATCCTTTACCATCTTTTACAAGCAATAAAATGACACGCCGGGAGTTTTTGTGGCATTCATCGATAGCGCTTGCCGGCATAGCAGCGGGATGCGCTACCAATCCGGTTACCGGAAAAAAACAACTGATGTTGGTGTCGGAAGATCAGGAAATCCAGATTGACAAACAGTATTCACCCTATCAATTTTCCGCAGACTACGGAACCGTCCAAGATAACGCATTGAATGACTATGTGAACCGCACCGGCCGAAATATGACCCAGCGTACCCATCGCACGCATATGCCCTACAATTTTCGAGTGGTTAATGCGACCTATGTGAACGCCTATGCCTTTCCAGGAGGCAGTATTGCCTGTACCCGGGGCATTATGCTGGGACTGGATAACGAAGCCGAGCTGGCCGCATTACTGGGGCACGAACTGGGTCATGTCAATGCGCGTCATACTGCTGAACAAATGTCGAAAGGAATGTTGACCCAAATGGTGGTCGGCGGTCTTTCCGTGGCGGCGGGAAGTGCGGGTGCCGGTTACGGTCAACTGGCATCTCAATTGGGACAAATTGGAGCCGGTGCCCTGCTGGCATCATACAGCCGAAGCAATGAACGCGAAGCCGACGCGTTGGGTATGGAATATATGGTGCAGTCCGGGTACAGTGCCGAAGGAATGGTGGGACTCATGGATCTGCTCCAGAGTTTGGGCAAGCACAAGCCCAATGCCATCGAACTCATGTTTGCCACCCATCCGATGAGTGACGAGCGCTACCAAACGGCCGTTCAGACCGCCAACACCAAATACAAAGCCGCGAAGAGCAAACCGTTATACCGGGAACGTTATATGGACCATACGGCCAAGCTAAGAGCCCTAAAAGGCGCCATCGACGAAATGCAAAAAGGACAAATGGAAATGTCCCAAAAAAAATTTTCGGCGGCTGATACGCATTTCCGTGCAGCGCTAAAAAAAGCTCCCAACGATTATGCCGGTCTGGTCTTGATGTCGACCAATCAGTTAGTCCAAAAAAAGTGGGCCGTTGGGCGCCAATACGCCGAAATGGCCCAACAGGTTTATCCTCAGGAGGCCCAGGCCTATCATCTGAGCGGCTTTGCCAAAATCCAACTAAAGGATTATGACGGTGCCCTGCAAGAATTCAACGCTTACGATAAAGCATTGCCCGGTAACCCCAACACCATTTTCTTTAAAGGCTTTTCGTATGAAGGGATGCAGCAATACCAGCAGTCCGCGCAGCAATATCAACGTTATTTGCAAATCACGCAGCAGGGTGATTATGCTCAACATGCGTACCGGCGCCTTCGAGAATGGCAGGGTAAGGGCATAATTTAAACGTTGCGCGTCTCCGCAATGAGCGTCCCCCCATTCTTGTGTCCGAACCAGTCACCGCTTAATATTATTTCATGATTAAAAATACAGAAGTAGATCCGTTTTATATCCTTGACAAGTTTCGTGGTTTCGTGATTCGCTTTTACTTTTTTCTTTATTTCAAGAATTACTCCGTCACTTAACGTCGGAGTCGAATGCTGTCGATGAAAAACGGATTACGAACGTTGACAAACGATCTCCCAAAATCACTGACTGAAGAATTTCAAACCAAATGGCAAACCTTCAGGCAGGCAGCGGAGACTGCCGACATCCGCCTGCCGAAATCTCCCGACTATTTTAAAAGTATAACGAAAGTATTCACATTCAGCGACTTTGTGGCCTCAAGTTGTGCCCGTGATCCCGCCATGCTGTTTGAACTCATTGACAGCGGCGACCTCCACCGGAGTTACCCATCGGATGAATATACACATAAACTCGAAACCCTGCTGGCAGACGCCGACGATGAAGACACTCTGATCCGTAAGTTGCGCCAATGCCGTCGTCGGGAAATGGTTCGAATCGCCTGGCGTGATTTGGCCGGCTGGTGCGGCCTTCCCGAAACCGTCGCCGATCTTTCCGCATTTGCAGATGCTTGTCTCGACCAAACCCTTAAACTCCTTTACCACTGGCATTGTGCTGAGTACGGCGTACCAACGGCTGCCGATAATTCTACCCAGAAGCTTGTGATTATAGGATTGGGCAAACTAGGTGCCCGCGAACTAAATTTCTCTTCAGATGTGGACTTGATTTTTGTCTATCCGCAAGCCGGTGAAACCCGGAATTCTGATCGCACCCTAAGCAATGATGATTTTTTTTCACGTCTTTGCCGGCGATTAATCAAAGCTATCGGCCAGCCGACTTCGGACGGCATGGTATTTCGGGTGGATATGCGCCTTCGCCCGTTCGGTGAAAGTGGTCCATTAGCCATGAGTTTTAATGCCATGGAACATTATTACCAGGACCAAGGGCGGGAATGGGAACGGTATGCCCTGATCAAAGCCAGAATTGTTGGTGGTGATAAACAGGCTGGAAAAACATTGCTGGAAAGACTTCATCCATTTATTTATCGACGTTACCTGGATTACAGTGCGTTTGAGTCTTTGCGTGAAATGAAAGATATGATTGCCCTTGACGTCAAACGTAAAGGAATGGAAAACAACATTAAGCTCGGACCGGGGGGTATACGTGAAATTGAGTTTTTTGGACAGATTTTTCAACTGATCCGCGGTGGTGTGACACCGGCGCTGCAAGTCAGAGGCATCCAGGAGGTACTTAACGTCCTGGCCGCTGAAAACTACATTACGCCAAATGTGTGTGATGAAATGAAGATTGCTTACGTCTTTTTGCGAAATCTGGAAAATCACCTTCAGGAGTTCTCTGATCAGCAAACTCATGAATTACCGTCCGATGCCATCGACCGGTTCCGGCTGGCTGCATCCATGGGATTTTCCGATCCGCAAGGCTTTGAATTGCAACTGGCAAAGCACAGAGACCAGGTTCACGCGCATTTCCAAATGCTCCTGGCTACAAGCGATTCTGAGACCCGACAAAACGAAACGGATAGGCAATTGGATAGAATCTGGCAGCACCAGATAGGCGTTGAACAAGCCCAAGAAATTCTGACATCTATGGGCTATGATCAACCGGACGACGTATTGAAACTGCTTGACTATTTGAGAAATGATCCTGAAACCAAGGCGTTAAGTACCAGAGGCCGGCAGCGTCTTGACAAATTAATACCCCTGATACTCAAGAAAGTCGGAGCATCAGATCAACCGGTTGCCACTATTCGCCGTATTATTGATCTTGTTAAAACTATTGAAAGACGTACGAGCTACCTGGCACTGTTATTGGAGAATCCAAGTGCATTAACTCATTTGGTTAATCTTTCCCATGCAAGCCCATGGATCACGTCTTTTTTAGCTCGGCATCCGGTTCTTCTTGACGAACTGCTGGACTCGCGTACCCTTTATCGACCTCCCCAATTACATGAAATTGAACAGGAACTTCGCCAACGAATGGCCCCGATTCCATCTCAGGATCTGGAATATCAAATCGAACAACTGTGTATTTTTAAACAGGTCAACGTTTTGCGTGTTGCGGCAGCCGACGTAGCTGGAACGCTTCCATTGATGCGGGTCAGCGACTATCTCTCCGAGATCGCGGAAATTATAATGTCCCAAGTAACAGATATCTCCTGGAACCATCTCAATCAAAAACACGGCAACCCAACTTGCAATGCAGGCGATCGGTTTTGTGAACGAGGGTTTGCAGTTATCGCCTATGGTAAACTGGGAGGGTTGGAACTTGGGTACGGGTCTGATCTTGATCTGGTCTTTTTGCATGCCGGTGCGAAAGGGAAGTCCCAAGGCGGACCACACCCCATCGACAACGTCCAATTTTTCAACAGGCTGGGCCAACGCGTCATTCACATCCTTACATCGCACACCCGTGCCGGAAGGTTATATGAAATCGACACGCGCCTTAGACCCAGCGGCAGCTCTGGAATTTTGGTCAGTCATATCAATGGGTTTAAAGAATATCAGATGAAAGATGCCTGGACCTGGGAACACCAGGCTCTGATAAAAGCAAGACCTATTTGCGGTGAGAGAATGTTGAGCGAGCGTTTTGAATCGATCCGCAAAGAGGTCCTCGGCCGTCCGCGTAAAAAATCCAAGCTGCGAAAAGACGTCATCGGTATGCGCAAGCGCATGCGTAAGGAGCTGCTAACGCCGGAAAAGGGTATCTTTGATCTTAAGCAAGACACTGGAGGGATGGTTGATATTGAATTTTTAGTTCAATATCTCGTGCTGTTAAACTCCCATGCCTATCCTGAACTTTTAAAGTGGACCGATAACGTCCGCCTGCTTCAATCACTGATCGGAACCGGCGTTATCGATGAATATACCGCCCATTTGCTCAAGCACGCCTATTTGATCTACCGCACAGCCGCGCATCAGCTCAGTCTCCAGGAAAAACCAGCCAAAGTTCCCCAAGAAAAATTTCAGGATTTACGCAAAAGAGTGCAAGAAATTTGGCAAGCTTTTTTCGCGACTAATTTAGAAAATTAAATTACAATTTTGTAATATTTTCTCCAGATTTTTACCAAATTTGTAACATCTAGTGACGTCATAATTCGCTCAACCAATATTTTAACATACTGAAATTATATGAATTTATATGATAGGCGGCTCCATGGCATGTTAATTGCCATAGAGCATTGTTTAACTCTATCGTCACAGGACCTCATAATGGATCATATTTATGGACATGCTTCAGCTCAATTGCAGAAGAAATCGGAAAGGTTAGTTGCGCGTTTGTTGCGAGGTAAAGAACCAGACTTTTTAAAGCGGCATGCCCGTATTTTGGACGATTATTTTCACCAGACTTTTGAAACCAGTCTGGTGGGTCCTCGCATGGACATCCGCAAAAATCCATATGTTATTGTGGCTCTGGGCGGCTATGGCCGTGAAGAACAATGCGTTCATTCTGATGTCGATTTGCTATTTCTGTTTAAGAAAAAAGTTCCGGAGAAGGCAGAGAATTTGATCCAGGAGATGGTCTATCCTTTATGGGACATTGGTCTTGATGTCGGTTATGCCACCCGATCGTTAAACGAGTGCATTACCCTCGCCGGCAAGGACTTTGACGTACTGACGCCTATTCTGGATGCGCGTTTCATCTGCGGCTGGTCCCTAATATTTTCTGAGCTTATGGACCAGCTGCGCGAGAAAGTCATTCTCAAAAAATCACGCGCAATTATCGACTGGCTTGTTCAAAAAAATGAACTTCGACATCAGCATTTCGGAGATTCGGCCTATCTTCTCGAACCCAACCTGAAAGAAGGACAGGGTGGTTTGAGAGACTACCACACCATGCTGTGGATCGGCCGGATTGAATTCAATGTAAGGCAGCCCAGAGATCTTGAATATTTTGGGCTCCTCTCGCATGACGAGTACCAGGCTTTGCGGCAGTCCCTCGCGTTTATTTGGAATGTACGCAACCGCATTCACAACATCTGCGGCAGGAAATGTGACCAACTGCACTTTGAAGACCAGATTACGTTGGCCCAAAAACTGAAATACAAACAAACCAACGGCCAACAGCCTGTCGAACGGTTTTTAGGCGACCTTCACGGTCAAATGGAATTCATCAAACAACAGCACCTCATCTTTCTTTATGAACTGGGCCTCGAGAAGAAAAGAAAACGAAAAAGAAAATCAAAGAAAACCAGCAATATTGCAGGATTGAAAGTGATCACGTGGGGTATGCTCAATTTTGTTTCACCCGAGAAGATTGTTGAATCACCGGATCTGTTGATGAAGATATTTGAAGAAAGTGCGCGTTTAAAAATGCCCCTGAGCGCGGAAGCCAAAAGACTGGTAAAAGAATTTTCTCACCTTGTCGATAAAAATTTCAGAATCTCGGAGCCGATTGTCAGATCCTTCGAGCGGATTCTCGTCTCTCCGGCTCCGAAATTCAGCGTTTTAAATGAAATGCTGAATACAGGTTTCTTGGAAAAGTTTATTCCCGAATTCCGCACGATCGCCAATCGCATCCAATATGATGAGTATCACCTATATCCCGTCGACAAACATCTGTTGCGCACCGTTCAGACCGTCAAAAAATTCGGCACGTTGAAAAACAGCAATTTGGAACCGTTGTGCGAAAAGATTTACAAGGAACTTAAAAACAAAAAGCGTTTACTCTGGGCCGCCCTGCTTCATGATATCGGCAAGGGAGCGTCTCAAAGCAAGCATTCCCAGGCAGGCGCTGAAATTGTAAAAAAAGTTCTGACCCAGAAAGGGCTGAATAGCGCAGAGATTGAAACCATAGCCTTTCTCGTCCAGGAACACCTCTTGTTAATAAAAACCGCCACCCGCAGAGATATTCATGACGAGGAGACTGCTCTCTTCTGTGCTAGAAAAATAGGGGATATCGAGCGCCTGAAAATGCTGTATTTGCTGACTGTCGCGGACTCGATCTCCACAGGTCCGATAGCCTGGAGTGACTGGACGGCTGCACTTTTAAGAGACTTCTTTCTAAAGGTTTTGAATGTACTTGAAAAAGGCGAATTGGCCACAAAGGAAGCAGTCAAAGTCATCGCGCAGAAAAAATACGAAATTATCAAATCAGCCGCCAACCGCAGTGAAAAGAAAGTTAGTGAGGCGTTGCTTGCGGTGATGTCGCCGCGTTACCTGCTGTATACAGCGTCCCACGATATCACGGAGCATATCAAGCTCTATGACAATCTAAGAGATGCTGAGTTTATATGGGAGATCTCGCGATCTGTGGACGCCAACACACGCTCCGTCACGATTTGCGCTAAAGATCGCCCCGGTCTGATCTCAAAAATAGCCGGCGTTTTTACCTTAAACAACATCAATATTTTGGATGTCCAGGTATTCACTTGGCGAAATAATATTGCTCTGGACATATTCAAGGTGAAGCCGCCGCCGGATCAATTACTGGAAGATGAAAAATGGACACGGGCGGCAAACAATCTGAAAGACGCTCTGTCCGGTACGCTAGATCTTAACCTAGCGCTCAAAAAAAAGGTGTCGGCTTACAGTCTCGGCATACCGAAAATTGCACGAAGACCCCATCGTGTCACGGTGGATAACACCAGTTCCAGTTTTTTTACGATCATTGACGTCTTCACCTATGATTTTCCCGGCCTGCTTTTCAGCATCACTGATGCCCTCTTTCAATGCAACCTCAATATCTGGGTTGCCAAAATCGCAACCAAGGCAGACCAGGTTGTCGATGTGTTTTACGTCAGAGATATTAACGGAGAGAAAGTCGATCTCCCGGAGCAGGTGGCAGACATACAAGCGGCCGTTTTAGAGAGGCTGCCGCCGATCAATGACGAGTGACGAAGGTTGAATGACGAACAATGAGGAACGAACGATGAACGATGAAGGACTGCAATTCACCATTCGTCGATCGCCACTCGATATTTCAAAAGGGAGGAGAAATCACAAGATGAAATTAAAACGCCTGCTGGCAGCCGCAATTTTGTTGGGCATACCTTTTTCTTCGGCGGTAGCCTCGGAAGGATTGAATTCCGGGGACACCGCCTGGGTGATCGTATCGACTGCCCTGGTGATGATGATGACCCCGGCTGGTCTGGCGTTGTTTTATGGCGGACTGTCAAGGTATAAAAACTTGCTGAATACCTTCGCCATGACATTTGTCGCCTACTGTCTCGCCAGTGTTATATGGATGATGTGGGGGTACACGATCGCCTTCGGACCGGATAAAGCCGGTATTACGGGAGGCCTATCACATCTTTTTATGGCCGGCATTGGTGTGGACAGCCTTTCAGGAAGTATTCCAACCTATGTTTTTGCCCTCTTTCAAATGACATTCGCCGGAATCACTGTGGCGCTGGTTCTCGGCTCGATTGTAGATCGATTGAAGTTTTCATCATGGATTGTATTTACGATTCTTTGGGTGACCTTTATTTATTGTCCGATCGCCCATTGGGTTTGGGGCGGCGGCTGGATGGGCGATATGGGTGCCCTTGATTTTGCAGGCGGAACGGTTGTTCATATCAATGCCGGTGTGGCCGGATTGGTTCTTTCGCTGGTGCTGGGCAAGCGAATTGGTTATGGTAAAGAAGCTATGTTTCCGTCCAGCATCGCCCTCACGGCATTGGGGGCGGCTCTATTGTGGTTTGGCTGGTTTGGTTTTAATGCCGGCAGTCAGCTGGCCGCAGATGGTGTCGCCGGGTCGGCCTTTTTGGTCACGAACACATCTGCCGCAGTGGGAGCACTGGCATGGATGTTCGCGGAATGGCTCGTAACTAAAAAACCGACCGTGCTGGGTATGGCATCCGGAGTAGTTTCCGGACTGGTCGCTATTACTCCTGCCGCCGGTTTTGTCAATATGCCGGCCGCTCTGCTTATCGGTTTGGGTGCCGGCATGCTGGGTTTTTACAGTGTGGCCAAGCTCAAGCAAAAACTTGGCTATGACGACTCTCTGGATGCGTTCGGTGTTCATGGTATGTGTGGGATATGGGGAGCTTTGGCCACCGGACTGTTTGCCAACCCGGCCATAAATGAAGCCGGTCGGGGATTGTTTTACGGCAACCCGAAACAACTCTGGATCCAAATTGTTTCAATCCTAGCGACTGCGATTTTCACGGCCGTCGGCACTCTCATAATCACTTATCTAACCAAGTTCTTAACCGGCGGATTGAGGGTGACTGAGGAAAACGAGATCTCAGGGCTTGACAATTCTCTGCATGGTGAAAGAGCATTCGAGATACAATAGCCGGCAACGACGATATTTCGAAAACGTATCCACAATAAAAGAGGAGGTTTTACTATGAAAAAGATCGAGGCGATCATCAAGCCCTTTAAGCTAGATGATGTCAAAGAAGCCTTAAACGAGGTCGGCATCCAGGGCATGACGATTTCGGAAGTAAAAGGGTATGGACGACAGAAGGGTCATAAGGAAATTTACCGCGGAGCTGAATACGTGGTGGATTTTATCCCGAAAATCAAGATTGAGATAGTCGTCGATTCGGACCAGACCGACCAAGTCGTCGAAAAGATCCGTGAAGCCGCAAACACCGGTAAAATAGGCGATGGCAAGATTTTTGTTTACACCGTCGAGCAGGCCGTACGGGTGAGGACGGGGGAGAAGGGCGTTGATGCCATCTGAATGCTTAGACTTAACAACATAAAAAAATCAAACGAGGAGGGTTTCTACCATGACACCTAACGAAGTATTAGACATGGCAAAAGAGAATGGCGCAAAAGTGGTTGATTTAAGATTTATGGATTTTCCGGGACTTTGGCAGCACTTCAGTGTTCCCATCAGTGAGCTGGAAGAATCTAGTTTTGAAGACGGCTTTGGTTTCGACGGATCAAGTATCCGAGGCTGGCAACCGATCCATGCCAGCGACATGCTGGTGGTTCCGGACCCGGAAACTGCGAAAATGGATCCGTTTTACAGCACACCAACACTGGTATTGATCTGCAATATCGTTGATCCGGTCACCCGTGAACCCTACACTCGTGATCCTCGGAATATCGCCAAGAAAGCCGATGCCTATTTAAAAAGTACCGGTATTGGTGATGTGGCCTATTTCGGTCCGGAAGCAGAATTTTTCATCTTTGATGACATCCGCTTTGAATCGACGCGTTTCGGGGCATTCTACGAAATCGATTCCGTTGAAGGCACCTGGAACACCGGTCGGGATGAAGGCCCCAACCTCGGATATAAGCCCCGGCACAAAGAAGGGTATTTTCCGGTGCCGCCTATGGACAAATTTCAGGATTTACGATCCGAAATGGTATTGACTTTGGAGGATCTCTGCATCGAGGTCGAAGCCCAGCATCATGAAGTGGCCACTGCCGGTCAGGCGGAAATTGATATGCGCTTTAAACCGTTGCTCCTGATGGCCGATCAACTCATGTGGTTCAAATATGTACTGAAAAACGTTGCCTATCGCAACAACCACACCGTCACCTTCATGCCCAAACCAATCTTCGAAGACAACGGAACCGGTATGCACACCCATATCAGCATCTGGAAAGGCGACCAGCCGGTTTTTGCCGGAGACAAATACGCCGGTATTTCCCAGGAAGCCCTTTACGCTATCGGCGGCATCCTAAAACACTGCAAAGCCTTATGCGCCTTTACCAACCCGACCACCAACTCATACAAGCGTCTGGTGCCAGGATTTGAAGCACCTGTTAATCTGGCGTATTCCAGCCGTAACCGCAGTGCGGCGATCCGAATTCCGATGTACTCCACATCACCCAAAGCCAAACGGATCGAATTCCGCACGCCCGACCCGTCATGCAACGGATACCTGGCCTTTTCCGCTATGCTCATGGCGGTTATTGACGGTATTCAAAACAAGATTGATCCGGGCGACCCGCTGGACAAAAACATCTACAACCTGCCTCCAGAAGAACTGGCCGAAATCCCATCAGCGCCCGGCTCGCTGGACGAAGCTCTTGAGGCCCTTCAAGCGGATCAAGAATTCCTCAAGAAAGGCGATGTCTTTACGCAGGATGCCATCGACATGTGGATTGAGTACAAAATCGAAAATGAAATCAACGACATAAAATTGCGGCCCCACCCGCATGAGTTTTTCCTCTATTATGATATATAGCCTGCCTCTGAAACAGCAGCCCGTTAATTTTGGCGGGCTGCTGTTTCCCCCTGATCTCAAATCCACCGGAATGACCCCAAAAGCTCTCAACATCATTAGCTCTCAAGGAATGTATTCCAGACGTTTGAGGTCGAACATTTTTACACAGAATCAGTATGGAGCAATTAATTCGTTGAAAAAATTAGAGGGAAATTATAAAGAAGCGTATGAAATATACAATAATTTAGACGCGTTTTTCTCGGGTATGCTTTATGTTGTTTTCTCGTTATTTTCACCTCGTGATTTTGCAAACTACTATTCTTTTGGCGTGTTCCGCCGCGGATTTGCAAAAATTTAGCCTTCAAACACCAGCGCAAGTTTTACACCCTGTAGGAATGCCTTCCGTCAAAGATGGTCGAGCACGCTTTCGAGAGATTTTTTGCCAATTACAGTCAGAAGCCCCGGAATATCAAGATGAGGTTGGAAATTGTGAACATTATCTGACCAAACTCAGCGATGAACCTATGCCGACTGAACAGCACAGGCAACTTCCGGCAAACAATGTACATCTAAAAATTCTGATTGTGCCGGGTCTTTTAGGGGAATGCATTGCTGAGACCGCCTTTCCGTTTGAAAAGGCAATGGAGCGTTTTCGCCAACTGGGATACCAAATCGAGCCACTCATCGTCAGCGGGCGTTCCAGCAGTGATTATAATGCCAAGCAAATTGCGGCAACTGTGGCGAATCTGGCGTTGGAGAAGGAGGATTTCTTGTTGTTAGTAGGTCACTCCAAAGGCGCAATCGATATCCTTCATTTTCTTGTCAATTTTCCAAGTTTAGCAACCCGTATAGATGCTGTTGTCAGCGTTGCGGGGGCCATCAATGGTTCGCCACTTGCGAATCAGGTGGCTGATGTTTACAGCAAGTTGGGTGCTAATATATCATTCAACGCATGTGATCCAGGCGACGGAGGGGCTTTTCGGAGTTTAAAACGACCTCTTCAATTGACATGGCTGGCTAACAACCCGTTACCGACCTCGGTAAAATATTACTCTGTGGTTTCATTTGCAAATCGCGATAGGATAAATAGATTGTTGCTCAGCGGGTATGATATGCTGAAGGCAATTGATCCGCGAAATGATGGACTGCTTCTTTTTTCGGATCAAGTTATTCCTGGATCAATTTTACTCGGCTATGTAAATGCCGATCACTGGGAAGTTGTTTTGCCTTTGGAAGATAATAACTCAATGCTTTCAAAATCGATCTTAAAACAAAACAGTTTCCCAAGAGAGATCTTGCTGCACGCCATAATACTTTTTGTGACCGAAAATTTGAATTCATCCGGAAATGCAGATTAACCATGCTGAAAGAAATAGTTTGCCTTTTTTTGAGTCTTTTTTGTATTGCCAGCATTTGCGGCTGTGCCCCTACCTTGTTGAAATTTGATGTCGATACACCAGCGCAAATTTTAACTTATGCCGGTGCACCGCAAATCTATGACCAACGTCTTCGATTTCGAGAAATCTTTTGCGGATTAATCAACGAAAATTCTGAAGCTCAGCAGCGACAGATTGAGTGTGAGGACTATCTATGGCGTTTAAACGATGAGAAACAGGGCGACAGGCTAAGTCAGCCTTTGCCGATGCATGATCCCAGCCTTAGAATTATTCTTGTCTGTGGTGCTTTTGCGGAATGCTTTCCGGATATGGGAAAACCGTACCAAGACGCGGCTGTCCGCCTCGAAAAATTAGGTTACAGGATAGACCCCATCGTTGTTAGTGGCCGATCCAGCAGCAGTTATAACGCGGCTATGATCGCCAATATGGTTAACGGATTGGAACATAGAGCAACCGAACGTTTAATATTGCTCGGCTATTCAAAAGGTGCCACGGATATTCTTCATTTTTTAGTTGATTATCCGGAGATTGCCAAAAAAGTGACGGCGGTGTTGAGTGTGGCAGGCGTGATTAACGGGACACCGGTGGCAGATAAATTTGCAGATACTTACGCACGTTGGTTCAAAAAAACATCCCTAAAGGAATGTGAACCTGGTGATGGAGGTGTATTGGAGAGTTTAAAGCGCAGCGTGCAATTTCCTTGGCTGGCTGCCAATCGCTTACCCCAGAATGTGAAATATTATTCAATAGTTGCGTTTGCCAAGCGCGAGAATATCCAGCCAGGTCTTCTTTTGACCTATGATCTGCTCAGGAAAATCGATCCACGAAACGACGGACAGGTTATCTTCTATGATCAAGTAATCCCAGGTTCTTCACTTCTTGGTTATATTAATTTAGATCACTGGGCCATCGCTGTACCGGTGAAGGAAAGTATGGAATCAGCCGGTTGGGCTGCCGCATCTACCCATCCTCATGTCCGCGCTTTGCTCTTTGAGGCAATGATTCTATTTTTAGTGGAAAAGCTGGCGATGACACCTAAATAGGATAACCTGATTACCTTCGATTTGTTAGTGGTAGCGGTTTCTGGCAGCCATAAGGAGATTATCGAAATTTTAATCGCCGCTGAAAGCCGCTCCTACAAAACGAATGGTTGTATTTGCGTTAATCCGTGAAACTCAGCGTCCTTTATGATGATCTAGAGATTTTAATTATGACAGATAGAATTCGGTTCCAAAATCGTGTTGCTCTCATCACCGGCGCCGGCAGTGAAACCGGTATCGGCTTTGCCACAGCGCGCACACTTGCCGAAGGCGGTGCTGGGGTTGCACTTACGTCGACGACTGACCGTATATATGAAAGAGCAAACGCCATCGAAGCTGAAAACGCTGATGTTAGAGGGTACTCAGCCGACCTAATGGATCGGGATCAGGCTAAAAGGCTGGTGGAAAAGGTTCTCAGTGATTTCGGCCGCATCGACATTTTGGTCAACAATGCCGGTATGGTGCAGGTTGGAAGAAAAGAGACATTTGTCCACATGGTGGACTTGTCCTCGGCCGAATGGGACGACGCCATTGACCGAAATCTGAATACCTGCTTCAATGTTACCCGCACCGTACTGCCTGGCATGATCGCAAACACATACGGCCGAATCGTCAATGTTTCTTCAGTCACTGGACCTTTGGTCAGCAACCCGGGTGAAACTGCATACAGTGCCGCCAAGGCGGCTATGGTCGGCATGAGCCGCAGCCTGGCAATCGAAGTGGCTAAGTACAATATCACGGTAAACAATGTTGCCCCTGGGTGGATCGGCACCGGTTCATCCACGGAAGAAGAAAAAACGGCCGCCGAGAACACCCCCATGGGCCGTGCAGGCACACCCCAGGAAGTCGCTGATCTGATTGCATTCCTGGCATCTGACGAGTCGACCTACATTACGGGACAGATGATTGTGATTGACGGTGGGAACACCATCCAGGAATATAAAGGTTTTTGCCGTCCATACTGATTTGGGCTTGGGAATCCCCACACTTCGCACTCATGCCGTACTTTTGATTGGATCAGGCTGAGCCACCACAACGGGCTTGCCGTCCTCTCCCCTGAGCACGCGTCCAGAATGCGTGAGGAGGCGGAGGTTTTCCTTTCGATCCTGCGGATTCGGCCAGCATATCAGCATGCAATTGGCACAGGTAACGAGTACCGTCTTCTCCCAGAACCGGCTGAAGTCTTCCCATGTACTGAAACTGCGGCTTTCGAGATCGTAGACTATGGCCCGAAGAAGGCGTTTTTTGGGGTCTTCCGCGTATTCCTTGGCTTTGCGCTCGAATGCTTCTTCATCCCCCGGACCTGGCAGGTCCAGCACCCCGTAAGACCATGTCGACCATTTCGAATCGGGACGGCGAACACCGTTTGCTCCTCCGCATGTCACAACGCATCGTAAGTTGCTGCCCTTCTTGTTATGGGTATACGTGCGCCCTCCGATGGTGACTGTGTCTGTTTCTTTGGCAGAGATGAATTGGCTCGGACACGACACGGCGCACCGACGGCAATCCTTACAATAGTCCCCTTCAACCATCGGGTCCGGCTCTAACTCCGCGGTTGTGATCACAGAGGTTAGGGATAAGGCCGCTCCATACTCGGGAGCAATGAGGTTTCCGCTCCATCCAAGCCATCCGATGCCCGATGCTACGGCCACATACCTGTGCGATATGGGGGGCAACATGGCCATATACGGTTCATTTTGCCTGTACTCGATGTTTGGTATAGGAGACACGGCTGCGTAGCCCTTCTTTTCTAGCATTTCCGCGATTGCCATGCCCGCTTGGCCAAGCTTAATGTACGATCGCTTGTGGTCCTCCACGTGCGCCATCTGGTCTTTTTTTGCCAGGTAGGCGCGTATGGGCGGTTTTTCCAGTGCCACGACCAATGAAACAGCGGACCGCGCTTTGGGCAATACGTACCCTAAATCCGCAGACGGGGGCGCATCGGATAAACGTTCCCTCGTTGTGAATCCGATCTTGTCGATGCCCATCTGCCGCGCTATGTTGATAATTTCATCCTTGATATTCATAGTTTCATTTCCTCCTGATCATTATGGGGGGTACGTGGACAACGCCCGTTACGGAGACGCGACGTATCCTTCAAACTCGAAAGCCTTTGTGTCATCTGTTTTTTTATATTTGACATTGTCTTAAATAACGGTTCCTTTTTAAGCCATTTTATACGCAATGTCAATTACTTAGCGCGGCCCGACCCCCGACCGACCCCGACCGATAACCCCGAAATAAGCGACCGTTGAGGTGTATCGAAGGGCCGGGAAGAAAATGAAGCCGATTTTTAGCTGTTTTGCTCATATAACCCTTCTTCTTGTTTTGTTGATTTCCACAGGATTACAAGGTGTGAATATATTTTTATTTGTGATTTCGCAATGCGGCTTTAAAAAATGTAAATATTTTATTCTATCGGATTTGTCCATCGCAAAGATTGAAAGCGACTAAAATCATTGTCAGTAGAATAAAGACGGGCTCCATGTTCAATGGCTAAAGCGGCAAGATGGGCATCAGACGTTAAATTGGCAGCTGTTCCAAGGGGCATAAGTAATTCTTTGAAAATTGACCAGTGTTGATGTGACGGTACAATAATCAGAGACGGCGGTTGTTGAAGCCAATCGTTAACAGAGTCTATAGCAACCTCGGGCATTAGTGCCGTTGGCATAATCCTGCCGTTTGTTACAATTCGCAGAAAACCTAAAATGACGATCCAGGCAAAGCCGAAAGGTTCATCGCTTGACAGGCAATCCTCAAGCCATTTCTTTGCCTTTGAATGATGAGGGGTGTCTTTATTGATCGCATAGATCAACAAATTGATATCGACGATTTTCATTTCCGTAGCAAGAGCTTCCTCGCGATTTCTTCTGATTCCAAACGATCTGCAAGATTCAGTGCATGGTCGAGGTCTGCACTGGGCGGATATCCAAGGGAATAGGTCTTACACTTGTAAGGCTTTATCTGCTTGGGTTTATCTATATGCTCTAGACCGGCTCTGATAGCTTTATTGACAATCTCTTTGAAAGGAGCCCCTGTTTTGTGAGCTTTCTCCCGCAGCTCTCGCGCCAAATCGTCATCTATGGTTAATGTTGTTCTCATAGTAAGCATCATAGCATCAAATACAGAGTTGTCAAGTCATCTTTTTTGTGGCAGATGTGGTGTCGATAGGCCTGTAAGGTCAAAGCTATGAGTTATAAATTTCGCCGGAAATTATATAAAAATAGGAAGTTAAACGAATCGCTTAACTTCCTTTTTTATTGGTGCCGAGGGACAGAATCGAGTTGCTAACAAAAGGATTTTCAGACCAAATTTTTGAAAATCCGAAAATATCGTGATTACAAACAGTTGATTCTGTTTAAATTTTTCATCGTGGAACTTTTTGGAAATATTTGACCTTGATGGGTACGATTTGGTAAAGGGGGGCCTGTGGGGGCCTGGGGTCGGGCCACAGTAACATAATAACATACTGGAATATCGAGAGAAGACACCTAAAAACCCGAGTATTTCGGTCTTAATCGGTCAATTTTCATGCAAAAACTCATCGATTAAGGGCTGTGATGGTTGATTCCATAAAAATGTGTTTCCGAAATCCAGATTATTAGCCTCGCCATATGGCGTTATCTTTTCCCGAAGTTCAAATGAATCGTCAGCGCAAATTATCTTTCTACCTCTTGCTCTAAAGCCAAGGGTTTCTTTCATCTTCTCAATAAACGTTTTACTCCCGACGGCAATGCTTGTCAGTTTGGATTGCACGGTCCACCCATTTGTAGTGAGCATCTTTTAAATCAGCATAACTTTCAAAGCCCAACAAGTCCATCAGCCGATCAGTATCAATGGTGGCTTTCCTTTTTTTAGGTGATATTGATTCACTCAAATTTCTTGTAGGCCATTTTGTAACCGATGCAGAATTACGACATTTAAATAAGCTTGTTGGCAATCAATCATTTACGCTCGTAAGTGGTCCAGAAACTTCTTTCTTTGAGTAAGAATTACGCCGGCTAAGGTCATTCGGTTTAATAGCTGGACACCCCGGGAAAGGAGTGCGAAGTCTTATGAAACATGGAGGAGATGTAAAAGACCATTTGTACCTTACAGAAGTTGGAAGAAAATATTTGGAGCCTAGAGACGAACCATAGGGACAAGTAGAAGAATAGGCGTAAAAGCGCGTATGCATAACAACAGCTTCGACCCGGACTGTTGGCCCTTTCGCTGTGATCCAAAGTCAGCCGGTTTACCTGGGCGTTATGCGGGCCTTCAATAGCTGCTTCTATTTGGCAAGGCCGTTTGGGCCTACCTTTCTATTGCGGGTTTGAATATTTGCTATTTAGCAAAGGTTTAGGGCTCCCTGATTTTATTGAGGTATTCATAACGTATACGAATTATTGCGAATTATGTTATACCGGCAAATAGCCACCAGACTCTTGCATCTCACAAACTACCACATTGTGCCATTTTATACTTGACTTTCAGACCTGGATTCTATAACTGGTTAAGATATCAGATCTAAGTTTCAACCAATAATTCTTTTTCAGACACATCTATCGAAAATTATTCCCTTAATTTTAGTTTCACCGAACCGCATTTCGTCGAAGCAATCTTTTCTGATCTTAGTGTAAAATATTCATAAAAAGGAAATAAACATGGCGATTGGAGTTTTAATTAAGCGAGTAACAAAGCATGGTGAGGATGCGAAGGTGCTTCGAAACATTTTTCAACTTAGATCGCAAAGACGAATGCTTGGTGATAAGCAGATGGACATCTTTAGAAAATTGGCAGAAGTGGTTTCGGGATCCGCGTCGAATCGAAGTAGACGGATATATGGAGAAACATCTTGTAAGCAAAACAGAGTATAATATTTATGGTATAGGCCTTTGGTAGTTGCTCAACATAAATTGTTTAGCTTGTCTGCATTTCGAAGGCAGAGGAGAACACAAACGTTTCTTTTCAAGAGGAGATTAGAAATGAAATCGTTAAGAATTATGCCGATGATATTCTTAGTGAGCTCCTTATATGCAGGAAAAACTATACAATATCTGGCGAAATAACTTTTCAATATGAGGCTTACATATAGCAGGCCCGTTTTCAGAGAAAGCGCACAAAGACATGACTAAAATAGCTCCATCACCACTATATCTACAGATTATTTAAATAGATTTAGAAAACAAAAAAGCGGGAAGGACATCTTTCAAGTTTGTAAATATACCAAAATGGACTTATGGCATTATTGCTTTTCAGGAAAACCATCAATAATGGATAGTTTGATGTTAAACTTTGGTTCGGCGAACCTGATGAGCCTTTCTGCTTTTAGATGGCACCACTGCTATCAAAATTCAAATGTTATTAAATAGTTTCAATTTTTTGTTTTGCACCCCTGAACGTCATGATTTGCTGTAAATTCAAGACAAGCTGAACCAAATAGAAAGGGAGACCCATGGAACCAATTTATAATACGCTGGCTCAGCATTTGGACACACTTCCCGGCGGCTATCCAGCCACAGAATCCGGAATT
>WOR8_10000227_pt1 | contig 70878 bp, 69 predicted proteins | sample DeeMarSeWOR38_10_FD_19890 | JGI IMG/M metagenome (IMG submission 19890)
CTCTCTCAAGGTGTTTCTCGTGTCGCTCGCTATTTTCGACGACCTGGGCGCAATCGTCATTATCGCGATCTTCTACTCCAGCAATCTATCGATGCAAGCGCTCGGCGTCTCCGCTGTGTGCCTGTTGATACTCGGTTACCTCAACTGGCGCCATGTCAGCGCGGTTCCCGCCTACGTGCTTATCGGGATGATCATGTGGGTAGCGGTGCTGAAGTCCGGCGTGCACGCCACGCTGGCCGGCGTCGCGCTGGCGATGTTCATCCCCATGCGCTCGAAAGAGGAACCGGAGCGTTCGCCGCTCAGGGAACTCGAGCACGACCTGCACTCGGTAGTGGCGTTCGGCGTGTTGCCCCTGTTCGCTTTCGTCAATGCCGGCATCTCGTTCGCCGGCATGAGCTTCGCGGATCTGCTGCACCCGGTATCGCTGGGCATTGCTGCCGGGCTGTTTATCGGCAAGCAGTTGGGCGTATTCCGCCTGTTCATCGACACGCTGGCATTCCAGAACCTGCCGGCGGATACGATCTTCGACTTCGACGCTCGCCTCGGTATCCTGCTCGGATCGCTCGCATCAGGCGTGCTCGGCTACATCGTACTGGACAGGACGCTTCCCAGGGCCGGCCATTGACCGAGCCGCCGGAACATGACGGCTGGCTGCTCGCCGAGGCTTCGGATTGCGACCTCGACGAACTCATGTCCTGGTTTAACGATGCGGCCGAAGTGGATATCTGGGGCGGACCACGCTTTCGTTTCCCGTTCACGAAGTCCACGTTTCGAAAGGACTGCCACTGGGGCCGGATGCCGGGCTTCCGGCTGGACTCTCTGGCAGGAGAATTTTCCGCGTTCGGCCAGATGTATCAACGCTACGGGCGCATCAATCTCGCGCGCCTCGTCGTGAAGCCCGGCCTGCGCGGACAGGGCGTCGGCAAGCGGCTCGTCGCGGGCCTGATAGAGACCGGCCCGCAACTATTCCCGGCCGACGAGTTTTCACTGTTTGTCTACCGTCACAATGCGACCGCGCTCGGCTGCTACAAATCGATGGGTTTCGTCGTTCGCGACTATCCGCAAGGCGCGCGGATGGCCGACCAGTGCTATTACCTGACCAGGCCTGTCTAGGAAGACCGGAATGACGCCGCGAGCGTCTCGAGCTCTCCCCACCGATCGATGCGCCGTTCGAGTTCGGCTTCCGCTGCTGCCAGTTGCTCCAACGTTTGCCTGACCGTATCGCCGTCCTGCGCGTAGAAGCCGGGATCGGCAGCCTGCTGCTGTAGCTCGGCGATCACCGCTTCGAGCGTCTCGATCTCCGCCGGAAGGGCGTCCAGTTCGCGCTGGTCCTTGTAGCCCAGCTTGGTCGCCGGCCGCTGGCTGCGACGCTCGGCGGCGCGACGCCTGCGCTCTTCAGCTGCGTACGGGGTGTCGGTGACCGCGAGTTGCCGGCCGTGCCGCACCCAGTCGCTGTAACCACCGACGTACTCCTGGATACGGCCGTTTTCCTCGAAAACGATGGTGCTGGTGACGACATTGTCGAGAAACTCGCGATCATGGCTGACGACGATCAGGGTGCCGTTGTACTCGCAGAGCTTCTGCTCGAGCACTTCGAGGGTCTCGATATCGAGATCGTTGGTTGGTTCGTCGAGTACGAGCAGATTCGCCGGCCTCGTAAAGAGCTTCGCCAGGATGACGCGGTTGCGCTCGCCGCCCGAGAGCGCCTTCACCGGAGTCTGTGAGCGCTTGGGACTGAACAGGAAACCCTTGAGATAGCCCACGACGTGCCGGTCCTTGCCGTTCAGCCTGATATAGGTGCGGCCTTCGCCGACGTTGTAGGCGACGCTCTTCTCGAGGTCGAGTGTCTGCCGCAGCTGGTCGAAGTAGCCGATCTCGAGATTCGTGCCGTGCTTGATCGTGCCGTTCTGCGGTTCGAGCTGGCCGAGCAGCAAACGTAACAGCGTCGTCTTGCCGACACCGTTGTTGCCGATGAGACCGATGCGGTCGCCGCGCATGATCTTGATCGAGAAGCCCTCGATAAGCGGCTCGCCGCCGTAACCGTAACTTACGTTCTTCGCACGGATGACCTTGCGTCCCGACTGCTCCGCTTCCTCGATGTAGATCCGCGCCCGGGCCTCGGGCGATACCCGTTGCTCGCGTTCCTCGCGCATCTTCATCAGCGCCCGCGCCCGGCCCTCGTTGCGCGTGCGGCGAGCCTTGATGCCCTGGCGGATCCACGCTTCCTCTTCCTCGAGTTTCTTGTCGAACCGTGCGTTCGCGGTGGCTTCGTCCTCGAGCGCCTTGTCCTTGCGGCGGAGATAGTCATCGTAGTTGCCCGGCCAGTTCGTGAGCTTCGCGCGGTCGATCTCGACGATGCGCGTCGCGAGCCGCTGCAGGAAGGCGCGATCGTGAGTGATGAAGATGACTGCTCCCGGGTAGGAGTAAACCCGGTCCTCGAGCCACTTTATCGTCGCGATATCGAGGTGGTTGGTGGGCTCGTCGAGCAGCAGCAGGTCGGGCTTCTGCACCAGCGCCTTTGCGAGCGCGACACGTCGCCGCCAGCCGCCGGACAATTCGTTCATTTTCTTGTCGGCGGGCAGGTTCAGGTCCGTGATCACCGTGTCGACGCGCTGTTCGATATGCCAGCCTTCGTGGGCGTCGATCTTTGCGTGCAGCGCCTCGAGTTCCTGCATGCCGTGGCGGTCGAGATCGAGTTTCGAGCGTTGCTGGTATTCCGCGAGCAGCGCCTCGACATCGTTCAGCCCGGAGCGCACGACGTCGCGCACCGGCAGATTCATGGCCTCGGGCAGTGTCTGTGCCAGCTGGCTGGTCACGAGGTCGTGGGCGCGCACGATCTCGCCGCGATCCGCTTCGAGTTCCCCGCCGATCAGCTTCAGGGTGGTGGACTTGCCGGCGCCGTTTCTCCCGATCAGGCACACGCGCTCGCCCGTTTCAATCGAGAACTCGGCCCCGGTCAGGATTTTCAGGTCGCCGAACTCGACCGACACTTCGTCAAAGCGAAGTAATGACATAATTCAACCGCGCTCGCCGGGCTTTCCGGGAATGCAAAAAACGGAGGCTACCATGACGGAACAACGCTTCGTCGATCTGGAGACAAAGCTCGCCCACCAGGAGCATCTGCTGCTGGAACTCAACGACGTCATCACAAAACAACAGGAAAACATCATGCGCCTGGAAAAGCTGTGTGACTCAATTATCGAGCGGGTTCGCTCGCTGGGCGAGGCACTGCCGACCGACGCGAACGTCGACGAAAAGCCGCCTCATTATTGATGCTGCGGGTACGGTTTAACCCGGATAACGCGCCGCCTGCGTTCCAGTATAGTGTCAACGGAGGCATGCCGGAGGGATGACCATGTCGCGGATGTCCAGACTGATTCTCGTTTGCCTGTTGCTGCCCCTGGTGGCGCATCCTGCCGAAGTCCAGGTTCCCGATGAACTCGAGGGGTGGCAGCAGTGGGTGCTGCACGGCAAGGATTATCGGGATTGCCCTTTCTACTTCAATGGCGTCGCGGCGGCGCAGGGCGACTTCGTCTGCGCGTGGCCGGGCCTGCTAGACATTGTCATCGATGCCGAGGGGGGGCGTTTCAGCCAGCAGTGGACGGTGTACGCGCAGGACGCCTGGCTGGCCCTTCCCGGCAGCAGCGACTACTGGCCCAACGAGGTAACCGTCAACGGCGATACCGCGGTCGTCGTAGAGCGCGACGGTTTCCCGGCGGTGCGGGTTGCACCCGGCACGCACCGGCTGTCCGGATCCTTCGAGTGGGACGATCGGCCGGGCGTGCTGCCCGTCCCGGGGCAGAGCGGCCTCGTCGCGCTCCGCGTGAACGGCAAGCGGATCGAAAGACCGGAGCGCGGCCCGCGCGGGCTGTTTCTCGGCGAGCGGGAGCGCGACACGCGGGTGCGGGATTCAGTCGAGGCCGAGGTCTATCGGCTGGTCGCCGACGACGTGCCGACACTCCTGACCACCATCATCAGGATCAACGTGGCGGGCGGCGTTCGCGAGGAACTGTTCGGGCCGGTACTGCCTGACCGGTTCGTGCCGATGCTCATCGACAGCGCGCTGCCGGTGCGCCTGGAGGCTGACGGCAAGCTGCGCGTCCAGGTTCGCCCCGGCCGCTGGCAGGTCACGCTGACGGCGCGTGCGCCGGCCGCGGTCGACGAAGTGGTGCCGCCCGGGGCAGGCGCAAACCTGCCCGACTCGGAAATATGGTCGTACCGCGCCAACGACCGCCTGCGCGTGACGGCGGTCGAAGGCCTGCCGCCGGTCGACCCGCAGCAGGCGCAGGTGCCCGACCCGTGGCGCATGCTGCCGGCATTCCGCGTCGCAGGCGAAGACACGATGAGGATCGTGGAGAGGAGTCGCGGCATCGTCGCGCGTGACAACGACCTGCGCCTCGACCGGACGCTATGGCTGGATTTCGACGGCGGCGGTTTCGTCGTTCGCGACGACATCGGCGGTACCATGCGCAGCGACTGGCGGCTCGACATGGCGCCGCCCTATGCGTTGCTCAGCGCCACGGAAGCGGGGGATAACCTGCTCATCACCAAAGGGGACGAGCCGGGTGAAACCGGCGTCGAATTGCGCCGGGCGAACGTCAGCCTGACGGGTCTCGGGCGCAGCGAGACCCGGGCATCGATGCCCGTGACCGGCTGGGATGCGCGTTTCGCGAGCGTCGCCGCGCTGCTGCACCTGCCGCCGGGACACAAGCTGCTCGCCGCGCCCGGTGTCGACAAGGCACCGGGCAGCTGGGTCAGCCGCTGGCAGCTGCTGGATTTCTTCCTCGTATTGATCATTACGATTGCCGCTTGGCGATTGTTCGGCCCTGCGGCCGGCCTCATTGCGTTGCTTGCCCTCGCGCTCAGTTACCAGGAGTCCGGCGCGCCCGCCTGGCTCTGGCTCAACCTGCTGGCGGCGATCGCGCTGGTGCGGGTGGCACCGGCAGGGCGGTTGCTGCAAGCGGTACAGGCCTACCAGGGTGCCAGCGTCCTCGCACTCGTGCTGATGCTGGTGCCGTTCGTTGCCGGCCAGTTGCGCATCGCCATCTATCCGCAGCTCGAATCGCAGTACGACGCCGGCTACACCGTATTCCCCGCGGCGGCGCCTGAAGCACCGCCCGCGGCGTTAGAGGGCCGGCTGGACGAGCCAGCGCTCAAGCTGCAACGCGCCGAGGGCGACATGTCGGCTTTACGCACGATGCAGGCCGACCAGGTTGCGGAAGAAATCGTCGTAACAGGCGCGATGCAGAAGGCACCGCGGCGCTATTCGCGCTACGCGGAGAACGCCGTGGTGCAGGCCGGCCCGGGTGTGCCGTCCTGGGCCTGGAACAGCTACCGGCTGACCTGGAGCGGCCCGGTCGATGTCGACCAGGCGATGCGGTTGATCGTGTTGCCGCGCTGGGCCGTCTCGGCGTTGCGGTTTTTCGAGGTTGCCATGCTGCTGCTGTTTGCGGCGGCGCTTGCTGCCGAAATCATGGGCAGGCGCTGGCGGTTGCCCGGCGGCCTGAGCCTCGGCACGGCACGCTCGTCCGCGATGCTGGGTGCCGGGCTGCTCGCGCTGATGCTGGGCACCAGCCCGAACGCGGAAGCGCAAACACCGGACCGCGAACTGCTGCGCGAACTCGAATCAAGACTGCTCGAGCCCCCGGACTGCGTACCGCGCTGCGCGGAAATCGCGGCCGCCGAAATCCGTGCCGGGGGCGACGGCATCGGCATGACCCTGACCGTGCACGCCGCCGAGGACGTTGCCATTCCGCTGCCGGGATCGGAGCGTGGCTGGCGTCCGCAGGCCATTGCGCTGGACGGCAATGCCGCGGCGCAGGTCCTGCGCACGGGCGACGGCGCGCTCTGGCTGCGCGTGTCGCCGGGACAGCATACCGTCGTGCTGCGAGGGGCGGCGCCGCCCGTCGACAGCCTGGAAATCCCGTTTGCCACGCCGCCTCGCGTGATCGAGGTCGACAGCGACGGCTGGCTGGTGGCGGGCATCAAGGATCGCCGCCTGCTGTCCGGGTCGCTGCAGCTGACCCGGCTGCAGTCGGCGGAGGGCGGCGAGGCGATCCCTCGCTGGGAGAGCAGCCGCTTCCCCGCCTTCGTCAGGGTGGAGCGCAACGTCGAACTGGACCTCGAATGGCGCATCACCACGACCGTCGCGCGGCTCGCGCCGGCGCAAGGCGCGCTCACGCTCGAGATACCGCTGCTCGACGGCGAAACGGTGCTCAGCGAGGGCGTCACCGTCGCGGATGGCAAAGTGCTGGTGTCCATGGAGCCGACGCAACAGGCGGTGAGCTGGGTCTCCAGCCTGCAGCGCATTTCGCCACTGGTTCTCGCCGCCGCGGCAGGTGAGCCGTGGAGCGAGGTGTGGCGATTCGGGGTCGGCAGCATCTGGCGCGCCGAGTTCAGCGGGGTTCCGGAGAGCGAGTCGCAGCAGGGCAGCCCGGACGCGCGCATTGCCGAGTTTCATCCGCGGGGCGGCGAACAGCTGACGATGACGACAACCCGGCCGGATGCCAGCGAGGGCACGACGCTGGCATTCGACGCCGTTAATCTCGCCATGTCGCGGGGTGAGCGGTCGAGTACGGCGCAGCTGACGCTCCAGTATCGCAGCACGCGCGGGTCGCAACACGTACTGCGCCTGCCCGAGGGCGCCGAGGTCAGCGAAGTCCGCATCGACGACCGCATCGAACCGCTGCGCGCGGACGGCCGTGACCTCACCGTGCCGATCCTGCCGGGTTCGCACACCGTTGCCGTCACCTGGCGGGAAAACGAGGGCATGGGCAGCCTGGCCGCAACGCCGGATGTCGATCTCGGCGCACCCGCGAGCAACATCACGATAAGGCTGACGCTGCCGCAGAACCGCTGGTTGCTGGGCACGAACGGGCCGCGCCTGGGTCCTGCAGTGCTGTACTGGCCCGAGCTCGCGGTGCTGATCCTGTTCGCGTGGCTGCTCGGCCGGATCGACTGGACGCCGTTGAAAACACGCCACTGGCTGCTGCTCGGACTGGGATTCAGCACGTTCAACTGGCCGGTACTGGCGGTCGTCGTCGCCTGGCTGCTGGCTGCCGGCGCACGTGACCAGTGGCGTGCGCGAATTCCCTGGTGGCGCTACAACACGACGCAGGTCCTGTTCGCCCTGTTCACCGTGGTGGCCTTGCTGTCGATTATCGGCAGCCTGCCGGGAGGACTGCTGGGCACCCCGGACATGCACGTAACCGGCAACGGCTCCGTCGGGAATTCGCTCGCCTGGTTCGGCGATCGCAGCGCATCCGCCCTGCCGATAGCAACCGCGTGGACCGCGCCGATGTGGATCTACAAGGTGCTGATCCTGGCCTGGGCGCTGTGGCTCAGTTTCGCGTTGCTGCGCTGGCTGCCGTGGGTCTGGAAAACGTTTGCGAAACAGGGGTTCTGGCACTCGCGCAAGGGTGACGCCATCGACGCGTCCGCGGGGGCGAAGTGACGATGGCGGATCTCCGACTGACACAGCCGAGAGCAGTTGGCTGGATAGCCGTATTCGCGGGCTGCCTGCTCTGGTCGGGCATCGAGCCGAAGGACACGGTCACCTGGTGGCTGGAGGTGGTGCCGGCGGTCATCGCCGCGATAATCCTGTTCGCCACGCGCAACCGCTTTCCGCTGACCCGGCTGGCCTACGTGCTGATCCTCGCCCACTGCATCATCCTGATGATCGGCGGGCACTACACCTACGCGGAGGTGCCCGCCGGCGACTGGTTCAGCGGGCTGTTCGACCCGCCGCGCAACAACTACGACAAGCTTGGTCACCTGGCGCAGGGCTTCATCCCGGCCATCGTTACACGCGAGGTCACGATCCGGCTCGGCGTGTTCAATGGAGCCGCTTGGCGTAACTTCTTCGTTGTTTGTTTCTGTCTCGCCGTCAGCGCGTTCTACGAGCTCATCGAATGGTGGGTGGCGCTGCTGTCGGACGAGGCCGCCGAGTCGTTCCTGGGAACCCAGGGCTACGTCTGGGATACCCAGTCCGACATGTTCTTCGCACTGCTGGGGGCAGTGCTTGCACTGCTTCTGCTCGGGCGGCTGCACGACCGCCAGCTCGCCGAGTACGTGCGGGACCTGTAATCTCGCCCGCTGGAAGACTGAGGTGACCCGGGGAACAGGATGAGCCGGCGCTGCGCTTACCTGACGATGGACGACATCAGCGGCTTCGTCTCGGATGCCGAGCTGAGTTTCGAGCCCATGGCCGAACTGGGTTGGGCCGTCGAGATGGTGCCGTGGCGAAGTGACACGGACTGGAACGACTTCGATCTCGTCTATATCTGCACGCCGTGGGATTACCAGAACGACGTTGCGGCATTCCTCGGTGTCCTCGAGACGATCGAGATGTCGTCCGCGGTCCTGGTGAACGGCCTCGACCTCGTGCGCTGGAACCTCGAGAAGACCTACCTGCGCGAGCTGGAGATGCGCGGCGCGGCCATCGTCCCCAGCGTGTTCTTCGAGCACTTCGACGCGCAGCGGGTGTCTGCCTGCTTTGCTGCGCACGGTACCGGAAAGATCGTCCTGAAGCCGGTCGTCGGCGCGAATGCCGACAACATTTTCGTACTCGCCAACCCGTTGTCGGATGACATCATCGGGCAACTCGATCGTGTCTTCGCGGCGCGTCCCTTTTTCGTACAGCCGTTCATCGAGAGCGTGCAAACGGAAGGCGAGTACTCGCTGTTCTTCTTCGGGGGTGATTACAGTCACGCCATCCTCAAGAAGCCGAAGCCGGGCGACTTCCGCACGCAGGAGGAACACGGTGCGGACATCCTCAGCGTCGAGGCGCCTGCGGCGCTCGTCGAGACGGCACGGCACGTGCTCGGCGTCATCAATCCGCAGCCGGTCTATGTGCGTGCCGACTTCGTGCGCGATGCGGGCGACCGGTTTCTACTGATGGAACTGGAGCTGATCGAGCCGGCGCTCTACTTCCGCACCGATCCGGGATCGGCGGGCCGCTTCGCGAGGGCGCTGGTGCGGACCGCCGCCTGAGAAGCGGCTACTCCAGGTGTCGCTCGAAGAAGCGCAGGATGTGTGAAAAGACGTGCTGGCCGGTGGCTGGCACCCGCATCAGTCCATGCTTGCTGCCCGGGTAGGTCATCAGGTCGAAGGGCCGTCCGTCGTCCTGCAGCACCTTCATGAGCTTGGTGCTGTTCGTGAACAGCACGTTGTCGTCCGCCATGCCGTGGACCAGGAGCAACGGCGATGCCAGGTCCTTCGCGTACGGAAACACGCCTGACGCCTCGTAGCCTTCCGGGTTGTTTTGGGGTGTGCCGAGGTAACGCTCGGTGTAGTGCGTGTCGTACAGCGTCCAGTCGGTCACGGGTGCCCCGGATACGCCGGCGGCAAATACGTCCGGCTGCTTGAACAGGCTCATCAGCGTCATGTAACCGCCGTAGCTCCAGCCCCAGATGCCTATGCGGTCCGGGTCGACGAAGTCCAGCGACTTCAGGTAGTCGACGCCGACCATCTGGTCGGCGACTTCGACCTTGCCCATGTGGCGGTACAGCGGCGCGTCGAACGCCGTACCGCGGAAGCCGGTGCCGCGGTTGTCGACCGTAAAGACGATGAAGCCGTGGCGGGCGAGTATCTCGTTGAAGCCGGCACCCCACTGGTTGGTCACGCTCTGCCCCATCGGCCCGCCGTACACGTATACGACCACAGGGTAACGTTTGCCCGCATCGAAATCGGCGGGTTTCAGCATGCGGTAGTACAGCGCCTGGCCGTCGTCAGCTTCGAGCGTGCCGAATTCGATCGCCGGTCGCGAGGCGGCATAGCGGTGATAGGGGTGCGACTCGTCGAGTCGATTCTCTTCGATGAACGCGATGCGGGAGCCGTCTGCCCGGTGCAGGCTCAGCTGCGGCGGCGTGCCTGCATTGCTGAAACTGTCGACATAGAACTCGCCGTTGTCCGCGAAGTCCGCCTGGTGCCAGCCGGGCGCCTCGCTGGTGCGGCGCGGCTTCGTGTCGCCCGACAACGAGACCTCGTAGATGTTGCGTTCCATCGGGCTGTCGAGCGTTCCCGTAACGAACAACCTGTCCCCGGCCTCGTCGACATGCAGCAGCGCCGAGCGGGCGCGGGCGCCATCGGCGACGTCCCAGTCACCCGACGTCAACGGGCGGATCAACTCTCCGTCGTTGCTGTACAGGTAGAGGTGGGCGTGCCCGCTGCGCTCGGAACTCCAGATGAACTCCGGCCGGGTCTCGAGAAAGGCGAGTTCGTTGTGGAGATTGATCCAGGTGTCGCTGGTCTCAGCCAGGAGAACACGGGATTCGCCACTGCGGGCATGCACCTTGAGCAGCTCGAGAGTTTGCTGGTCGCGTGACTGCCGCTGGACCGCGAGAAAATTGCTGTCGGGAAACCAGTCCACGCGCGCCAGGTAGATGTCGGTCTCCTTGCCGGTGTCCATCCAGCGCAGCTCCGCGCCGTTGGGTGCGACCACGCCGAGCTTCACCAGCACGTTCGGCGTGCCGGTCGCGGGGTAGCGCTGTTCGTAGACCTCGAAGTTTTCAGCGTAGATCTCGAAGCGCTCGGCAACCTGAACCGGTGTTTCGTCGACGCGTATGAAGGCCACGGCCGAGTCATCGGGCGCCCACCAGTAGCCGGTGTAGCGGTCCATTTCTTCCTGCGCGATGAATTCCGCCATGCCGTTGCGGACGAGCCCGCCGCCGTCGCTGGTCAGGCGCAATTCCTCGAACGACTCCAGATCGATGGCATACAGGTCCTGGTCGCGGATGAAGGACACGTAGCGCCCCGTCGAGCTGAACTTCGGGTCGGTCTCGCCAGTCTCCGTATCGGTGAGCTGGCGTGTTTGTCCATCGTTCAGGTCGTAGAGAAACAGGTCGCCGTTCAGCGGGAACAGGAGGCGATTGCCGTCCGGCGCGAAGTGGTAGCTGACGATGCCGCGTTGCCCGACGATACGCAGCCGCTCGCGCCTTGCGAGTTCCTCCTCGGACAGCGCTTCGTCGCCGGCGACCAGCGCCGTCGAGTCGACGAGCAGCCGCATCTCCGCATCGGCGATGTTGTATTCCCAGAGATCCATCTGCAGCGGATCAGTCTGCTTGCCGCGCAGGAACGTGACCCGGGTCGAATCCGGCGAGATCTTCACCCCCTTGGGGGATGGTCCGTCGAGATCGGGCGCGGCAAACAGTCGTGCTATGTCGAGAGTAGGCATGTCGTCGATATTGCTCCCTGTGTCTGCACAACTCGCCAGCGCCACGAAAGTGCACAGCAGGATCAGTCTCGTTCGCATGGTGAATTCCTCGGTCGTGATTATCAGGCGCTGCGTCGTGCCCGGTCTTCCCGCAACAGCGGTTTCAGGTACTGGCCGGTGAACGACCGCGAGTTCCCGGCGATGTCCTCGGGCGTGCCGGCTGCGATCACTTCGCCGCCGCCGTCGCCGCCTTCGGGGCCCAGGTCGATGACCCAGTCGGCCGTCTTTATGACGTCCAGGTTGTGCTCGATGACGACGATCGTGTTGCCGCGATCGCGCAGCCGGTGCAGCACCTCCAGCAGGTGCTCGATGTCGTGGAAATGCAGGCCGGTCGTCGGCTCGTCCAGGACGTAAAGCGTGCGGCCGGTGTCGCGCTTGGAAAGCTCCTTGGCCAGCTTGACGCGCTGGGCCTCGCCGCCCGAGAGCGTTGTGGCGTTCTGCCCGAGGCGCACGTAGGACAGGCCGACATCGGTGAGCGTCTGCAGTTTCTTCGCGACAACGGGCACGTTCCTGAAGAACTCGAGCGCGTCCTCCACCGTCATCTCGAGCACCTCGTGGATGTTCTTCCCCTTGTAGCGAATCTCCAGCGTCTCGCGGTTGTAGCGCTTGCCGCGGCACACGTCGCAGGGCACGTACACGTCCGGCAGGAAGTGCATCTCCACCTTGAGTACGCCATCGCCCTGGCAGGCTTCGCAGCGGCCGCCCTTCACGTTGAAGCTGAAGCGGCCGGGCATGTAGCCGCGCGAGCGCGCCTCCTGGGTGCCGGCAAACAGTTCACGGATCGGCGTGAACAGCCCGCTGTAGGTGGCGGGGTTGGAGCGCGGCGTGCGGCCGATCGGGCTCTGGCTGATGTCGATTACCCGGTCGACGAGATCGAGGCCGAGGATATCGTCGTGCGGCGCGGGATTGCGGCTGGTCCGGTTGAGCCGGTCCGCGACGGCCTTGTAAAGGGTGTCGTTGACCAGCGTCGATTTACCCGAGCCGGACACGCCCGTCACGCAGGTCATCAGGCCTGCCGGGATCGCGGCGTCGACGCCCTTCAGGTTGTTGCCGCGGGCGCCCACGATCCGGATCTGCCGCTCGGGGTCCGGAGCGGTGCGGTTATCGGGAACCTCGATGGCGCGCTTGCCGGAGAGATACAGGCCGGTGAGCGAATCCGGGGATTTCATGATCTCCTCCGGCGTGCCCTGCGCGACGACCTTGCCGCCGTGCACGCCCGCGCCGGGGCCCAGGTCGACGACGTGGTCCGCGGCCAGGATGGCTTCCTCGTCGTGCTCGACGACGATCACCGTGTTGCCGATGTCGCGGAGGTGCGTCAGCGTGCCGAGCAGCCGCTGGTTGTCGCGCTGGTGCAGGCCGATCGAGGGCTCGTCGAGGATGTACATGACCCCGACCAGGCCTGAGCCGATCTGGCTCGCCAGCCGGATACGCTGTGCTTCGCCGCCGGAGAGGGTCTCCGCGCTGCGATCCAGCGACAGGTAGTCGAGCCCGACGTCGGACAGGAAACCGATGCGGTCGTTGATCTCCTTGACGATCTTGTCGGCGATCGTCGCGCGCCAGCCTTCGAGCCGCAGCTCCTTGAAGAACCGTTTCGCGCTGCCGACCGACTTGCTGGTCACCTCCGGCAGCGAGTGATCGCTGACGAATACGTGACGGGCCGCACGGTTCAGCCGCGTGCCGCCGCACTCCGGGCAGGCCTGGCTGTTGAGGAACTTCGCGAGTTCCTCGCGCACCGCGCCCGACTCCGTTTCGCGGTAGCGTCGCTCGAGATTGGGCAGGACGCCTTCGAAGCGGTGCCGCTTGCGCACCTCCATGCCGCGTGAATTCTGGTAGAAGAAGTCGATCTTGTCGCTGCCGCTGCCGTACAGGACGATCTGCTGCAGCTTGTCGTCCAGTTCCTCGAAGGGCGTTTCGACGTCGAAGCCGTAGTGATCCGCAAGGCTGCGAATCATCTGGTAGTAATAGGTGGTGCGGCGATCCCAGCCGCGGATCGCGCCGCCGGCCAGCGACAGCGAGCGATTGACGACGACGCGCTCGGGATCGAAGAACTGCTTGACGCCCAGGCCGTCGCAGGACGGGCAGGCGCCCGACGGGTTGTTGAACGAGAACAGCCGCGGCTCGAGCTCCGTCAGGCTGTAGCCGCACAGGTTGCAGGCAAAGCGGTCGGAGAAGATGATCTCGTCCTTGTCCGGATCGTCCATCCACGCGACTCGCGCGACGCCATCCGCCAGCCTTAGTGCGGTCTCGAAGGACTCCGCGAGCCGCAGCCGGATGTCATCCTTCACCCGGAACCGGTCCACGATCGCCTCGATGGTGTGCTTCCTGCGCAAGTCCAGTTTCGGCGGTTGGTCGAGTTCGTAAACTTCACCGTCGATGCGTGCGCGGATGAAACCCTGGGCCATCAGGTCCTGCATCAGCTGGACGTGTTCGCCCTTGCGGTTGTCGACGACCGGCGCCAGCAGCATTAAGCGGGTGCCCTCGGGCATCGCAAGCAGCTGGTCGACCATCTGGCTCACCGTCTGCGCCTCGAGTGTCGTGTCGTGGTCCGGGCAGCGCGGGATGCCGGCGCGCGCGTACAGGAGGCGCAGGTAATCGTAGATCTCGGTCACCGTGCCCACGGTGGAGCGCGGGTTGTGCGAGGTGGATTTCTGTTCGATGGATATCGCGGGCGACAGGCCGTCGATGTGGTCGACGTCGGGCTTCTCCATCATCGACAGGAACTGGCGTGCATAGGCCGACAGCGACTCGACGTAGCGGCGCTGCCCTTCCGCGTAGATGGTGTCGAACGCGAGCGAGGATTTGCCGGAGCCCGACAGCCCGGTGAACACGATCAGTTTATCGCGCGGCAGGCTGATATCGAGATTGCACAGGTTGTGCGTTCGCGCCCCGCGGATATCGATGGATTTCATAAATGGAGGAGAGTTTGCCGACCAACCTGCTAATATACGCCGCCCCGCAACCCCGGCGCAAAAACGGCTGACGATGACTCCGGAAGAAAGCACAAGCACCACGACGTGGCTGCCGGCCGAGCGCCGCGCCGTGGGCGTCATCGCGGTCATCGGCATGCTGCGGATGTTCGGCCTGTTCGCGCTGTTGCCGGTGCTCGCACTGCACGCTGCGACGCTGGAAGGCGCGACACCGATACTGATCGGCCTGGCCGTCGGCGCCTACGGACTGACGCAGGCCGGCCTGCAGATACCGCTGGGCGCCCTCTCGGATCGCATCGGACGGCTTCCCGTGATCATCGCCGGCCTGGCCGTGTTCGCTGCGGGCAGCGTGCTGGCCGCCTACAGCGATACCGTCTGGGGCGTGATCGCCGGCCGGCTGCTGCAGGGCGCGGGCGCGATCTCGGCGACGCTGACCGCGCTGATCGCCGACGCCACCCGCGACGGGGTGCGTACGCGCTCGATGGCGGTGTTCGGCATCGGTGTCGGCGGCGCTTTCATGATCGCAATGATCGTGGGCCCCAAGTTCTCCGGCCACTTCGGCGTGCCCGCGCTGTTCCTGTTTGCGGCTTTCCTGGCGCTCGTTGCAGCGCTACTGCTCGTCTTGCTGCCCGGCGACATACCGCGGCCGGAGACACCGAGGCAGTGGAATTTCCGGCCCGCCTTCCGCGCCGAGTTGCTGCGCCTGGATCTTTACGTGTTCCTGCTGCACGCGATACTCACAGCGAGTTTCGTCGCGCTGCCGTTTCTTTTCGTCGACCGCCTCGAACTGCCGGTCACAGAGCACTGGAAGATGTACGTCGGCGCATTACTCGTGTCGCTGGCCGGCACCGTGCCGCTCATCATGCGCGACGAGCGCCAGGGCAAGGGCAGCACGATGGGCATTGCTGTCACCCTGATGATCGCGGGCCTCTCCGTGCTCACCTTCGCCGGCGTCGCGATCGCGCCAGTATTCGGCGGGCTGGTGCTGTTCTTCGCCGGTTTCAATTTCCTCGAAGCGGGTCTGCCTGCGCGCCTCTCTTTGATCGCCGACGACGATTCGCGCGGCGCCTCCCTCGGCCTTTTCGCCAGCTCGCAGTTCTTCGGGGCGTTCGTCGGCGGGCTCATCGGCGGGCGATTCCTGGCGACCGGCCGCCCGGCCGACGTGTTCTTTGTCTGCGTGCTGCTCGCGGCGATCTGGCTCGCAATGCAGGGCATCGGCCGTTTCCGCAACACCTGACCGGCGGAGCCACGACCACACCCCAGGAGCGCTTCTCGAAGCGCGACTGCGCTGAACTCGATCGCGGGCACAGCCAGGGCTATTGCGAGTGCCCCGCATTGCGCGCATTATTGCGCGCCGCTCCCGGCCCGGGAGCTTTCGGAGACATGGACGGACCGTCCGTATGAGTACCCCGACGAACCTGCGAGAATCGCGACTTCGCAGCGTCTTGAAAGCAATCACCTACCGCATCACCGGCACGTTGACGACGATGGGACTGGCCTACGCAGTCACCGGCGAGGTCGTAACCGCGCTCGCCATCGGCAGCGTCGAGCCGGTCGTCAAACTGGCCGTCTACTACTTGCACGAGCGTGCCTGGCAATACGTCCCGGTGGGCACGATCCGGCGGCTGGCGCACCTGCGGCGGCGTTGATCTCGCTGCAGGACAGCTGTTGCGGCAAGGCGGAAGCGCGAATTCTGCCTCCGTATCCAGAAATCGGGGTGGTTTTCGGGGGGCAACCCTCTACAATATGTGCCCCCTCGAGAGGGTATGGAAACAAATCGCGCCGCAGTGGCGCCACAAGCAGAGAATCGTTATGTCCCGTGGAATCAATAAAGTCATCATCGTCGGTAATCTCGGAGCAGACCCGGAGACGCGCTACATGCCGAGCGGCAGCGCCGTGACCAACCTGTCCATCGCGACCAGTGAGCAGTGGAAGGACAAGCAGACCGGGGAGCAGAAGGAGCGCACCGAATGGCACAAGGTGGCGATGTTCAACCGGCTTGCCGAGATTGCTGCTGAATACCTTCGCAAGGGGTCGCAGGTCTACATCGAGGGCAAGCTGCGGACCCGCAAGTGGCAGGACCGCGACGGCAACGATCGCTGGACCACGGAGATCGTTGCCGACGAGATGCAGATGCTCGGCGGGCGCGGCGGTGGTTCTGCACCGATGCCTTCCAGTTCCGGTCCGGGTGGCGGACCGAGCGGCGGCCCGCCGCAGGGGCCTCCGGACGACTTCGAGGACGATATTCCTTTCTAGCTCGGAGCTTTTGTCAAAAGACCGATTCCTGGGGTGCGGGCAGTGATAGCCTGCGCCCCGCATTTATGCAGGGACAATACTAATGGGTGCCTACAAGGAGCCGCATGGCGGCGAACTCAAAAATCTTTATTTGCCGGCCGAAGAGGCCGAAGCCGAAAAACAGGCGGCGCGCGAATACGCCTCCTGGGACCTGACCGAGCGCCAGCTCTGCGACATCGAGTTGCTGCTGAACGGCGCGTTCTCGCCGCTGGAAGGTTTCCTCGGCAAGGACGACTACGAGTCGGTGGTCGAGAAAATGCGGCTCGAATCAGGAGTCCTGTGGCCGATGCCGATCACGCTGGATGTCAGCGAGGAGTTTGCCGAGAACATCCAGGGCGGCGACCGCATCGCGCTGCGCGACCTCGAAGGCGTCATCATCGCGACGCTCGACGTCAGTGATATCTGGACACCCGACAAGAAAGCCGAAGCAAAGGGTGTCTACGGTACGACCGACGAAGCTCACCCTGCCGTGCATTACCTCAACAATATCGCCAAGCCGGTTTACGTGGGCGGCAAGCTGCGCGGGGTCGAGGCGCCCATCCATTACGATTTCAAGCACCTCCGTAACACGCCCGCCGAATTGCGCGAGCAGTTCCGCAAGCTCGGCTGGCGCAAGGTCGTCGCTTTCCAGACGCGCAACCCGATGCACCGGGCGCACCAGGAACTGACGCTGCGTGCCGCTTTCGACGTCGAAGCGAACCTGCTGATCCACCCGGTCGTCGGCATGACCAAGCCGGGCGACGTGGACCACTTCACGCGCGTGCGCTGCTATGAGCATCTGCTCGGCCGTTATCCGGAGCAGACCACGATGCTGTCGCTGCTGCCGCTTGCGATGCGCATGGGCGGGCCGCGCGAAACACTCTGGCACGCCATCATCCGCAAGAACTACGGCTGCACGCACCTCATCGTCGGCCGCGATCACGCGGGACCAGGCAAGGACTCCAAGGGCAACGACTTCTACGGCCCCTACGATGCGCAGGAGTTGCTGCAGGAACACGAGGAAGAACTCGACATCTCGATGGTGCCGTTCCGCATGATGGTCTACGCGGAGAACCGCGCCCAGTACATCCCGGTGGACGAAGCCAAGGACACGGACAATGTCCTGAACATCTCCGGCACGGAGCTGCGCCGGCGCCTGGCGGAAGGGCTCGACATTCCCGACTGGTTCTCGTTCCCGGACGTGGTGGAGGAACTCCGCCGCACGCACCCGCCGCGCCACAAGCAGGGCTTCACGGTGTTCTTCACGGGCCTGTCGGGTTCCGGCAAGTCCACGATCGCCAACGCGCTCATGGTCAAGCTCATGGAGACGGGCGGAAGGGCCATCAGCCTGCTCGACGGTGATGTCGTGCGCAAGCACCTGTCCAGCGAGCTGGGTTTCTCCAAGGAGCATCGCGACCTGAACATCCGCCGCATCGGTTACGTTGCGAGCGAGATCACGAAGAACGGTGGTATCGCGATCTGTGCACCGATCGCGCCGTACGCGGCGACCCGCCGCACCGTGCGCGACATGATCAGCCCGCTCGGCGGATTCGTCGAGATCCACGTGGCGACGCCGATCGAGGTTTGCGAGGAACGTGACCGCAAGGGGCTCTACGCGAAGGCACGGGCCGGGATCATCAAGGAATTCACGGGTATCAGCGACCCCTACGAGGCGCCCGAGAACCCCGAGATGGTGATCGACACGGCCAACATCTCGCCCGATCTCGCCGCCCACCGCATCATGCTGAAACTGGAGAGCATGGGGTTCATGAGGTAGGGCATCGGGCCCGGTTGTTCTTCAACCTCATGGCTCGCTGCGCTGCGCTTTACTTCGGCTGAAGAACAACCGGGCCCGATGCCACTGGCGGTGTCTCGGTGACGAGACCGTGTAGAATTCGAGCATGGCGAAAAAGCTGTACATAAAAACCTTCGGCTGCCAGATGAACGAGTACGACTCGGACAAGATGGCGGACGTACTGCGGGAGTCCCACGGCTACGAGCTGACCGAGATCGCCGAGGAGGCCGATCTGCTGCTCGTCAACACCTGCTCGATTCGGGAAAAAGCCCAGGAAAAGGTGTTTTCCGAACTCGGCCGCTGGAGGGCGATCAAGGAGCGGCGGGACGGCGTCATGATCGGTGTCGGTGGTTGCGTTGCGAGCCAGGAAGGCGACGGCATCACGCGCCGCGCGCCGTTCGTGGACGTGGTATTCGGGCCGCAGACGCTGCACCGGCTGCCACAGCTGATCGACGATGCCGGTAGCCGGCACGCGTCGGTCGTCGACGTGTCCTTTCCCGAGATCGAGAAGTTCGACCGGCTCCCTGAACCCCGCGCCGAGGGCCCCACGGCTTTCGTCTCGTGCATGGAAGGTTGCAGCAAGTACTGCAGTTTCTGTGTGGTGCCGTACACGCGCGGTGAAGAGATCAGCCGGCCGCTCGACGACGTGATCGCCGAGGTCGTAAGGCTCGCGCAGCAGGGCGTGCGCGAGATAAACCTGCTTGGCCAGAACGTCAACGCCTACCAGGGCCCCATGCACGACGGCTCGATCGCCGACCTCGCGACGCTGATCTATTACGTCGCTGCCGTTGACGGTGTCGATCGAATCCGCTTCACGACATCGCACCCGGTCGAGTTCACGGACAGCCTGGTGCAGGCTTATGCCGAAGTGCCGATACTCGCCAACTACCTGCACCTGCCGGTGCAGCACGGCTCGGACAGGATCCTCTCCCTGATGAAGCGCGGTCACACGGCGCTCGAGTACAAGCAGAAGATTCGCAAACTTCGCGAGGTACGCCCCGACATCTCCCTGTCGTCGGATTTCATCGTCGGTTTTCCCGGCGAGACCGACAGGGATTTCGAGGCGACGATGAACCTGATCGGCGACGTTGGCTTCGACCAGTCGTTCAGCTTCATCTACAGCGCGCGACCGGGCACGCCGGCGGCGAACCTCCCTGACGACACACCGCTGGCGGTCAAGAAGGAGCGGCTGCAGATCCTGCAGGCGCGCATCAATCAGCAGGCGCAGGCGATCAGCGAGTCGATGGTCGGCACGACACAGCGCGTGCTCGTCGAGAAGTTCTCGAAGAAGAGTGCCAGCCAGGTTAGTGGAAGAACCGAGAATAACCGCTGGGTCAATTTCGACGCCGATGCCTCGGCCATCGGGCACTTCGTCGATGTCGTCATCACCGAAGCCCTGCCCAATTCACTGCGCGGGCGTCTCTGCGACAACCAGGCGGCGGCGTAGCATGAACTGTCGCACCCGTACTTCAAAAAACAGCCGCTTCGCGGTAGTCTGCCCGTAACCACCAAAAGAGGTCTGAAGCACCGATCTTGAATGCAGTCCAGATATCTCGGGACGTCGTTCTCGAGCCCGCCGACAACAGCCGCCTGGCCAATCTTTGCGGCCAGTTCGATGAACACCTGCGGCAAATAGAACGCCGCCTCGATGTAGAGATCGCCAGTCGTGGCAACCACTTCCGTGTCACCGGCCTGCCGGGCGCAACGCAGCTCGGCAGCGACGTGCTGCACAAACTTTTCAGGATGACGGACCGGGAACGTCTCGATCCGGAGCGCGTGCACATTCTTCTGCAGGAGTCGGTAATGAACGAGGGCGAATCGGAATCGGGGCCGTCGCGGGAGACCGCCGATGACGAAGACCACTTCGCCATCCAGACACGCCTGAAGCGCATCCGGCCGCGCGGCGCCAACCAGACCGCTTACATGAAGGCCATGCAGGATTTCGATCTTGCGTTCGGCATCGGCCCTGCAGGTACCGGCAAGACCTATCTCGCAATCGCGTCCGCCGTCGATGCGCTCGAACACGAGCATGTGCGACGCATCGTGCTGGTGCGGCCGGCCGTCGAGGCGGGCGAGCGGCTGGGCTTCCTTCCCGGGGACATGTCGCAGAAGGTCGACCCCTACCTGCGGCCGATGTATGACGCGCTTTACGACATGCTCGGCGCGGACCGCGTGCTTCGCCTCATCGAGCGAAACATCATCGAGATCGCGCCGCTCGCGTTCATGCGCGGGCGTTCGCTGAACGAGTCGTTCGTCATCCTCGACGAGGCGCAGAACACCAGCGTCGAGCAGATGAAGATGTTCCTTACGCGTATCGGTTTCGGGTCCCGCGCCGTGGTCACGGGCGATGTGACCCAGATCGATTTGCCGAGCGGGCAGCAGTCGGGCCTCAACAACGCTGCCAGCATCCTCAAGGACGTCGAAGGCATCAGCTTCACTTTCTTTTCCCGGAAGGACGTCGTCCGGCATCCGCTGGTGCAGCGGATCGTTGCCGCCTACGAGGCCGACGGTGATGCCGTTTAGGTCGTCGCACGTCGTGCGATGAAACCCTGAGATGCTTGTCGACGTCCAGGTTGCGAGCGAGGCCGACGGCATACCCGCCGCTAAAGCTATCCGGAACTGGGTCGAATGCGCGATTCGCGAGGCGGACCCGGGCAGGGACGCCGAAGTCTCCGTGCGCGTCGTGGACGAACCGGAAATGCGCGACCTGAACCGGGAATACCGGGACCAGGACAAGCCGACCAACGTGCTCGCGTTCCCGGCGTGCGATGACAGCTTCGCGCCCCCCGGGGAGAGTCCGCTGCTGGGCGACATCGTCGTTTGCGCCGGCGTAGTGGCGCGCGAGGCCGAGGAGCAGGGCAAGCCGCTCGCCCACCACTGGAGCCATATGCTGGTACACGGCACCCTGCACCTGCTCGGTCACGACCACGTCAGCACGCCACAGGCGGCCGCGATGGAGGCACTCGAGCGGCGCATCCTGGCCAGCCTCGGCATCGCCGACCCTTACGCAGGAAACTGATACAATGTTCCGCCCGGACAAGGGGTTCAATCACCCGGTCAGTATCGCAACAGGCAGATGAACGACAAACCGCCCAGTACCGGCGGCACAGGGAGCACCTCGCTGATCGCGCGTATCAAGCGCGCCATCAAGGGTGAGCCCTGGAGCCGTGAAGAAATCCAGGACATCATCCAGCAATCCGAGACCAATATCGATGCCGAGGAGAAGAGCATGCTCGCCGGCGTGCTCGAGGTGTCGGAGACCCAGGTGCGTGACGTCATGATCCCGCGTTCGCAAATGGTCGTGATCGATATCGACGACGACATCGCCGAGATGATCAGGGTCATCGTCGATTCCGGCCACTCGAGGTTCCCGGTCATGGGCGAAGACCGCGATGAGGTCCTCGGCGTACTGCTGGCGAAAGACCTGTTACGTTACTTCGGGCGCAGGGCCGGACAGGACGTGCCCATCCGCAAGCTGCTGCGGCCCGCGGCCGTGATACCCGAGTCGAAGCGCCTGAACGCGCTGCTGAAGGAATTCCGTGCCAGCCACAATCACATGGCGATCGTCGTCGACGAATATGGCGGTGTCTCGGGGCTGCTGACGATCGAGGACGTGCTCGAGGAAATCGTCGGTGATATCGACGACGAACACGACCAGGAAGAAGACGCATACATCCGGCCGGAAGGCGACCGCAACGGCAGGCCGTGTTACGCGGTTCGCGCCCTGACGCGCATCGAGGACTTCAACGAATTTTTCGAGTGCGAACTGAGCGACGAGGAGTATGACACCGTCGGCGGACTGGTCATGCACGAACTCGGCCGCCTGCCGCGCCGCGGCGAGAGTGTCGATTTCGGCGGTTTCGAATTCTCGGTGACCAAGGCGGACAAACGCCGTATCGGCGCGCTCCGCGTGCAGCGACTCGAAGCCTGATCCTGGTGTCCTGTGGGAACTAATCGGACAGGACACTAGTGGAACTGCGCGGGTCCGTTTTTCAGTGGCCGGCCGATCGGCCGTGGACGAGCCGGGGTATCCTGTTCCTGCTGGGCTGCCTGATGACGACGGCGTTCGCGCCGTTCGGCATGTCGCTGCTCGTGCCCGTCCTGCTGCTGCCGTTGCTGTACGTCTACGTCAGTGTCTCGCCGCGCGATGCGGGATGGCTGAGTTTCTGTTTCGGCTTCGGCCTGTTCCTGTCCGGTACCTACTGGATTTATATCTCCGTCGTCGTCTTCGGTGAAGCGCCGGCATGGATCGCTCTGGTGCTGATGCTGGGGCTGGTCCTCATCATGTCGGCCTGGTTGTTTCTGGCGGGATGGCTGATCAGCCGCTTCGCCCAGGGCGAGCCCTGGCTGTTGCTGCTGGTGGCCCCGGCAAGCTGGGTATTCATCGAATGGCTGCGCGGCTGGGTCCTGACCGGGTTCCCCTGGCTCGCCATCGGCTACAGCCAGGTCGACTCGCTGCTCGCGGGATGGGCACCGGTCATCGGCGTCTACGGCGTGTCGTTCATGGCGATGCTGTCCACGACCGCGATCCTGGTGGCGATCATGACCGACGGCCGGCAGCGGGGAGTGGCGATCGCGATCTTCGCGTTGCCGCTCCTGGCCGGTGGCATCCTCAAGCTGGTCGAATGGACCGATGCGAACGGCGCTCCGGTGAAGAGCACCATCGTACAGGCAGGCATCTCGCAGGCAGAGAAATGGTTGCCCGAACGGCTGCGGCCGACGCTCGATTTCTACCGCGAAGCGGCGGCGCGGGCATCCGACAGCGAACTCGTCGTGTGGCCGGAAGTTGCCATACCGTCACTGGACGACAGGGTGGAACCTTACATCCGGGCCTTGCAGGCAGATACCGGCAGTAGCGGCCGGAGCATCGTATTCGGCATCCTCGAGCGCGATGAGAGTCGTGGCGAGGCGAAGATCTACAACAGCGTGATGCTGGTGTCGGGTGATCGCCGCCAGGCCTACCGGAAACGGCACCTGGTACCGTTCGGGGAGTATTTCCCGGTGCCGCCCAGGGTGAGAGAGTGGATGCGCATGATGAGCCTGCCGCACAACGATCTCGCCGCCGGTGACGACGTCCAGCCCCTGCTGGAAGCGGGTAACGGCGAAAAGCTGGCGGTCGCGATCTGCTACGAGGACGCCTATGGCGCCGAGCAGCTGTACGCGCTGCCCGACGCGTCGATCCTGGTCAATGTCAGTAACGATGCGTGGTTCGGGGATTCGATCGCGCCCCACCAGCACCTCGAGATCGCCCGCATGCGATCGCTGGAAGTCGGCCGCGCCGCAATCCGGGCAACCAACACGGGCGTCAGCGCGTTCATTTCACACACCGGCAAGGTCCTGGATTCCGGCGCACAGTTCGAGCCCGTTGTCCTGACGATGGAGGTGCAGCCGAGGAAGGGCAGCACGCCTTACGCAAGCACGGGCAACCTGCCCGTCATCGGGTTCTGCCTGCTCGTCATCGCCGGGTTCTGGGCGCGCAGCCGCACAAGCCTGTAACCAGCCCCGGTACCCCGTATTCCACCGGCCGGCTGCTGCGAACGCCGGCGGGTTGCTGTACGCTTGCCGGTCTCGACAAAAGCACGGAAATGCACCGGCAATGAGTACGCCCTACAACCCCGAAATCGTCGAAAAAGCCGCCCAGGACTACTGGCAGGAGTCGCGCTGCTTCGAGGTGCTGGAGGACCCGGACAAAGAGAAATTCTACTGCCTGACGATGTTCCCTTACCCGAGCGGCAAGCTTCACATGGGACACGTGCGGGTATTCACGATCAGCGACGTGATCGCCCGTTATCATCGCATGCAGGGCAAGCACGTGCTGCAGCCCATGGGTTGGGACGCGTTCGGCATGCCTGCGGAGAATGCGGCGATCAAGCGCGGCGTTCCGCCGGCGGAGTGGACGTACAACAACATCGACGATATGCGGGACCAGTTGCGGCGCCTGGGCTATGCCTACGACTGGACGCGCGAGGTAACCACCTGCCGCCCGGAATACTATCGCTGGGAGCAATGGCTCTTCACGAAGATGTTCGAGAAGGGTCTCGTGTATCGCAAGAACTCGGTGGTCAACTGGGATCCCGTCGACCAGACCGTTCTGGCGAACGAGCAGGTTATCGACGGGCGCGGCTGGCGGTCCGACGCACTGGTCGAGCGGCGCGAAATCCCGCAGTGGTTCATGAAGATCACCGCCTACGCCGACGAACTGCTCGAAGGGCTCGACAAGCTGCCAGGCTGGCCCGACTCGGTCAAGACCATGCAGCGCAACTGGATCGGGCGTTCCGAAGGTGTCGAGCTGTCGTTCGACGTCGAGGGCGAAAACGAGCCGCTGGTCGTGTATACGACACGCCCGGACACGCTGCTCGGCGTTACCTACATGGCAGTTGCTGCCGAGCACCCGCTGGCGGCGAAGGCGGCCGCGGACGACCCGGCCATCGCGGCGTTCATCGCGGAGTGCAGGACGTCGCACGCGGCCGAAGCCGCGATCGAAACGATGGAGAAGAAGGGCATGGCGCTGGGGATCAACGCCGTTCACCCGATCTCCGGGGAAGCGGTCCCCTTGTGGGTCGCGAACTTCGTCCTGATGAGCTACGGCACCGGTGCGGTGATGGCGGTACCCGGCCACGACGAGCGCGACTGGGAGTTCGCGAAGAAACACGGCCTGCCTGTCAAGCAGGTCATAGCGCCGGCGGACGGTACAACATTCGACATCGACGAAGGCGCATTTACGGATTACGGCGTGCTGGTCAATTCCGGCGACTACGACGGCATGGACTCGGCGAGTGCATTCGACGCCATCGCCGACTACTTCGAAGAGACGGGCCGCGGCCGCCGCACGGTCAACTACCGGCTGCGCGACTGGGGCGTGTCGCGGCAGCGATACTGGGGCACGCCGATACCGATTATCTATTGCGACGATTGCGACGCGGTGCCGGTGCCCGAGGCGGATCTGCCGGTGGTGCTGCCGGAGAATGTCGAATTCACCGGCCACGGTTCGCCGCTCAGGGACCTGCCGGATTTCTACGAGACCCCTTGCCCGCGCTGCGGCAAGGCTGCGCGCCGCGAGACCGACACCTTCGACACCTTTGTCGAGTCGTCCTGGTATTTCGCACGCTACGCGTGCCCGGACAGCGGCGACAAGATGCTCGACGAACGCGAGTCCTACTGGATGCCGGTGGACCAGTACACGGGCGGCATCGAGCACGCGATCCTGCACCTTCTGTACTCGCGGTTCTTCCAGCGCGTCATGCGCGACGAAGGACTGAGCGCGGCTTCGGAGCCGTTCACCAACCTGCTGACGCAGGGCATGGTGCTCAAGGACGGTGCGAAGATGTCCAAGAACAAGGGCAATACCGTCGATCCGCAGGAATTGATCGGGCGCTTCGGTGCCGACACGGTGCGGCTTTTCATGATGTTCGCCGCGCCGCCGGAACAGGCGCTCGAGTGGTCCGACGAAGGCGTACAGGGCAGCTCGCGCTTTCTGAAGCGTTTCTGGGGCGCGGTGCAGAAGCACGTCGCCGGCGGTCCGGCTGCCGACCCGGACGCAGGCGCGCTCGATGCCGGGCAGAAAGACCTGCGCCGTAAGACGCACGAAACCATTAGCAAGATCAGCGACGACATCGGCCGCCGCAACATGTTCAACACGGCGGTAGCCGCCGCGATGGAACTGCTGAATGCGGTGAACCGCTTCGAGGACGACTCGGAGCAGGGCCGGGCCGTCGAGCGCGAGGCGCTCGAAGCGGTGGTCTTGATGCTGTCGCCAATGGTGCCGCATATCTGCCACGCACTGTGGGAGATGCTCGGTCACGATGCGGCCCTTATCGACCAGCGCTGGCCGGCGGTCGACGAGTCGGCGCTCGCGCGCGACCTCGTGGACATCGTGGTACAGGTCAACGGCAAACTGCGCGGCAAGATCTCGGTCGCTGCTGACGCAGACAAGGAAGCCATCATCGAGCAGGCTCTCGCGGATCCCAATGCGCAGCGGTTCATCGGTGACAGTGAAGTCAGGAAGACGATCGTCGTGCCCGGGCGCCTGGTGAATATCGTTGTATAGGGCGCTCGCATTCCTGTTGTTGCCGCTCGCCGCGGGATGCGGGTTCAGCCTGCAGGGGGCCACGTCGACACCGGAGGCCATGCAGCGCACCTACATTGCCACGCAGGACCGGTTCAGCCAGTTCTATCGCGAGTTGCGCCGAAACCTGCAGGCAGCCGGCGTCGAGGTGCTCGATTCACCGGAGGGCGCGACGGCGACGCTCAGCATACTCTACGACTCAACCGACCAGCGCGTGCTGTCCGTATCGGCGCGCAACGTGCCGACGGAATTCGAGGTGTTCTACACGGTTCGCTATGCCATCGTGAGCGGCGAACAGAGCTTGCTCGAAGCACAGGAATTGACGTTGACGCGCGACTATACCTACGACTCGACGCTGGTCCTCGGCAAGGCGAAGGAAGAGCAGCTGATGCGCGATGCGATCGTCGATGACCTCGTGCGCATCGTGCTGAAGCAGATTTCCGCGATCTGACGTCCGGCCGTGCCAGACACGACACCCGTGCTGCGAGTCGCCGATGTGCGCTTCAGCAAGCTGAGCGAACTGCTCAGCCGATTCGGCCTGTCGCTGCAGCTGCTCGACGATAACGCACCCATCTGCGGAAGCTTCTGGGGCGAGCCGGAGGCCGGCATCGTCGGTCGCAGCGTCTACGTCCGCCTCGACACACCGATCCATTCCCTGCTCCACGAAACCTGTCACGTGGTCTGCATGGATGAACAGCGGCGCGCCGGCCTCGATCGCGACGCGGGCGGCGACGACATCGAGGAGGCCGCGGTGTGCTACCTGCAGGTCGTGCTTGCGGACTACCTGCCCGGTGTGGGTCGCGACCGGCTCTTGCGGGACATGGACGCGTGGGGCTACAGCTTCCGCCTCGGCAGCAGCCGGGCGTGGTTCGAGTCCGACGCCGGCGACGCGCACGCCTGGCTGCTCGACCGCGGCCTTCTGAGCGCTGCCGGAAGGCCGGCCTTCGTGTTGCACAAATAGGCCATACAGTCCATAAAATCAAAGACTTACCAGATCAACGGTGCGCGGTGTATAGTCGGGCATGGCCTGGTTCCGCTACGTCCTGTATTTCTTCGGCATCGCGTCCCTGACGGCGCTGCTCGTGCAGCTGGAAGTCGCCAACCCCGGCACGCTGCGCCTGCAGGAATTCGTGGCCGAAGGCGATACCTACGGCACCAGCGAATTCTCGGCGGTCGAAATCATCCAGCTCCTGTTACTGCTGACCTGCGGCGCCCTGATGGGCTGGGTCGCGCGCCACAGCAACTCGCAGCGGCCCCTTGCCATTCTCTTCGGCGGCCTCGCGCTGGTGTTCATGATTCGTGAGCTGCACTACTTCTTCGACCAGTACATCATCGACAATCTGTGGCAGGTTCTGGCCGGCATCTGCGGCGCGTTACTCATCGCCTACAGCTACAGGCACCTGAAGCGAATGAACATCGCACTGGCGAGGATCTGGCCGTCCCCGGGGCTGACCCTGATATTCGCGGGTGCGGTCGTCCTGTTCGCCTACTCGATACTGGTCGGCCACGAACCCCTATGGCAGGCTATGCTTGGCGACGCCTACGCACGTATCATCAAAATCGCTGTCGAAGAGTTCATCGAGCTGATTGGCTACCTGCTGTGGCTGATAGGGACGATCGAGTACGTATACCAGTCGAAAGCGCTCATGGAGCGGGAGCCCAAGCCAGCGGCCGCCAAGCGCCGCGAGTATCGCCGTCGGCACTAGTCCGGGAACTGCACCGTAACGCCGTCGGGGGAAAGCATGGCACTACCACCAGTCATCAACCGCATCGTGAGCGGCAGTCTCGTGCTGCAGATCGCCGTCGGCATCGTCGCGGGAATCGCACTGTCGCTGATATCGCCGGATGCGGGCAGGGCGTCGATGCTGCTCGGAAACCTGTTCGTGCAGGCCCTGAAAGCCGTCGCGCCGGTGCTCGTCCTGGTGCTGGTAGCCTCGGCAATTGCGAACCGCCGCAGCAGCCACACCGCGCAGCTGAGGCCGATCGTGATCATGTATCTCGTCGGGACGATTGCCGCCGCGCTGCTTGCGATCACGATGAGCGCCCTGTTTCCGACGACGCTGGCGCTGCGGTTGCCCGAGGCGACGGCGACGGCGCCGCAGGGCATTACCGAGGTGCTCGGCGGCCTGCTTCAGAAGCTCGTCGACAACCCGGTGAATGCAGTCATGAGCGGCAATTACATCGGCATCCTGGTCTGGGGCGTGTTGCTCGGGATCTTCCTGCACCATGCGGCCGATTCGACCCGGCAGATGCTTGCGGACCTGGCGGACGCGGTAACGCATATCGTGCGCATCGTCATCCGCCTCGCGCCGATCGGTATTTTCGGCCTCGTCGCCGGCAACCTCGCGGAATCCGGTTTGTCCGCGCTGGGCGGCTATGCGCGCATCCTCACGATACTCCTCGGCAGCATGTTGATCATGGCGCTGCTCATCAATCCGCTCATCGTCTGGCTGAGAACGCGCAACAATCCCTATCCCCTCGTACTGACCGCACTTCGTGAAAGCGGCGTCACCGCCTTCTTCACGCGCAGTTCGGCCGCAAATATCCCCGTCAACCTGGCGCTGTGCGAGCGCCTCGACCTGGAGAAGGACACCTACGCCCTGTCTATCCCACTCGGGGCGACGATCAATATGGGCGGCGCCGCGATAACGATTACGGTGTTGACCCTCGCCGCGGTGCATACCCTGGGCATCAGCGTCGATCTGCCCACGGCGCTCCTGCTCAGCGTCGTGGCGGCTTTATCCGCCTGCGGGGCGTCGGGTGTCGCGGGCGGGTCGTTGTTGCTGATACCGCTGAGCTGCGGGCTGTTCGGGATTTCGAACGACGTGGCGATGCAGGTGGTGGCAGTCGGCTTCGTGATCAGCGTGCTGCAGGACTCCGCCGAGACTGCGTTGAACAGTTCGACCGACGTGGTGTTCACGGCCGCAGTCGCACGCAAAGGCGACTGATACGCGCCTCCGGAACATACGTATTCCGACTCAATCGGCGCCGGAGTAGGGTGATAGCCGACGTGCCCGCCGCGCACCTGGAGCAGCAGCCCGATGGATCTATACCGCCTACTGTTCGCCTTCCTGCTGCTGTTGCCTGCGGCACCGCTTATCGCCGGGGAATCCGCGCTGGACGCATGTTTCGAGTGCCATGGCACGGATGGCATGGGCAGGTCGGACCCTATGTATCCCGTGATCGCCGGCATTCCCGCCGCGCATATCGAAGAGGCCATTTACGCCTACATCGACGGCGCCAGGCAGTGCATCAGGGAGCCGCGCATGTGCGAGACGGTCGCGGCACTGACCGCGGCCGAGGTGTCTGCCGCCGCCAGCTATTTTTCCGGCCTGGTCCGGCAGTACAATAACGAGGGTTTCGACCAGGAGCTGGCTGCGCGAGGGGCCGTCCTGCACGAACGGCATTGCGGCGCATGTCATGTTCCCCCGCAACACGAAGACGCCGCATACGCGATCGGGATACCACTGCACGGTCAGCGGCCCGACTATATCCGCTACGCGATCCACGCGTATTTCGAAGGCAGACGCGAGCCGCTGCTCGACACGATGGCGCACGAGATCGCGCAGTTGGACGCCGAAGACTTCGACGCACTCGTGAACTACTACTCGAGTTACCGCGCCGGAGACTGAAGCGCGCGGCAGCGGAGCGAGTTACAGGATTGTCGGGTTCGGCGCGTCGCCGTAGACCTGTTCGGGATCGAAGACCTTTTCGGAATCCGTCCAGACCAGGTCGACGCGGCCATCGACCTCCGTCGCGCCGAATTCCTCGCCGGTCGGCACGCGGCGGTAGAAGCAACTGCGATAGCCCACATGGCAGCTCGCGCCCCCTTCCACGTCGACGCGCAGCCAGATGCAATCCTGGTCGTCGTCGACGAGCAATTCGCGGACGCGCTGCACGAACCCGCTGGTGGCACCCTTGTGCCAGAGTACCTGGCGGCTGCGGCTGAAATAATGCGCTTCACCGCTCTGGATCGTCCGCGCGAGCGCTTCCGCGTTCATGAAGCCCTGCATCAGCAATTCACCGGACTGCGCATCGGTGGTCACCACGGTGATCAATCCGCGGTCGTCGAATTTCGGCGCGAGATCGATGCCTTCCTCCACCTGTTCGATGGATTCGCGTGGCTGGAATTTGACGCTGCTGCCCGACATTGCCGGCTCCTTGGGGATCGACCGAGGGACCGGCAGATTACAGGGGTCTGCCGCACTCGGCAATATTGCTATCATTGACGTCTTTGGACGCAGGCACGACACCGTGCCTCGCAACAGATTCGAGCATTATGACGATCAAGCTGCACGATACCCGACTGGGCAAGAAGGTCGACTTCGAGCCACTCGACGACGACAAGGTGACCATGTATCTGTGCGGACCCACCGTCTACAACTACGCGCACATCGGTAACGCGCGGCCAGCCGTGGTGTTCGACCTGCTCGCCCGGGTGCTGCGACGCCGCTACGAGCTGAAGTTCGCGCGCAACTTCACCGACGTCGACGACAAGATCAATGCCGCATCTCTCGAGACGGGCAAGCCGATCGGCGAGATCACCGAGAGGTTCATGCGGATCTACAACGAAGACATGGCAGCACTGGGTGTGATGCCGCCCGATGTCGAGCCGCGCGCCACGGAACACATCGCCGAAATGATCGCGATGATCGAGTCGTTGATCGATAGCGGTTTCGCATACGAGTCGGACGGTCACGTTCTGTTCGACGTTACCGCCTATGATGACTACGGTGCGCTGTCGAAGCGCAGCCTGAGAGAGATGATTGCCGGGGCGCGTGTCGAAGTCGCCGACTACAAGAGAAACTCCCACGACTTCGTGCTGTGGAAACCGTCTACGCCGGAGCTGCCCGGATGGCAATCGCCGTGGGGGCGTGGCCGCCCCGGTTGGCACATCGAGTGCTCGGCGATGGCGGAGAAACATCTGGGTACGACCATCGATATTCACGCCGGCGGCCAGGACCTGATCTTCCCGCATCATGAGAACGAACTTGCGCAAAGCCGCTGCGCCCACGGCGGCGAGGATTTCGCGCGCTACTGGGTCCACAACGGGTTCCTGTCGATCGATCACGAGAAGATGTCGAAGTCCCTCGGCAACGTGCTGCTCGTGCACAAGCTGATCGAGACCATGCCCGGCGAGGTGATCAGGCTCGCGTTGTTGAGCGCACACTACCGGCAGCCGCTCGACTGGTCCGATGAGACCGTCGAATCGGCACGGCGGATGCTCGATCGCCTTTACGGCGCGGTGCGCGGCATAGAGGTACCCGACGCATTGCGAGCAGCCGCGGAACCGCTGCCGTCCGTGGTCGAGGCATTGGAAGACGACCTGAACACACCGAAGGCCATGGCCGAGTTCTTCGGTCTGGCAAGGGAGCTCAACAAGGCGACGGAAGACGGCGAGCGGCAACGACTGGCCGCCGTCATGTTCGCGACGGGCAACCTGCTGGGCCTGTTGCAGCAGGACCCGGAAGAGTGGTTCGCGGTGGCGGCGGACAGCGCGTTGTCGGCCGAGGCCATCAACGAGATGATCGAGAAGCGCAACGCCGCGCGGGCCGCAAAGGACTTCGCGACCGCGGATGCCCTGCGCGACGAGCTGGCCGCCGCCGGGATCCAGATCGAGGACGGAGCGGGCGGGACGACGTGGCGCAAGGCGTGAGCAGACGATGGTGAACGAAGTCGCAGAGGCACAGGAGGAACTGATCGAGGAGTTCCGGTTCTTCGACGACTGGATGGACCGCTACCAGTACCTCATCGACCTGGGACGGCGTCTGCCCGAATTTCCGGAGGCGGAACGCGTGGACGCCAACAAGATCCGCGGCTGCCAGTCGCAGGTCTGGTTCGTTGCGGAGGAGAAGGACGGCCGCCTCGAATTCCGTGCGATCAGCGACGCGGCAATCGTGTCAGGCCTGATCGCCGTGCTGCTGCGGATATACAGCGGCAAGAAGCCGCAGGAAATTCTCGACACGCCGCCGGACTTCGTGAAGGCGCTGCAGCTCGAGGCACACCTGAGCCCGACACGCAGTAACGGGCTGGCGTCGATGCTGAAGGCGATCCGCGACTTCGCGGCCGGGGCGCTTCAGGCGGGCTGATGGCGAGCGCGTTCAGCCGGGCGATGTCGTGGCCGCTAATCGGTCTCGTCAAGCTGTACCGCCTGGCGATTTCCCCGTGGCTGGGCATGAACTGCCGTTTCCAGCCGACCTGTTCGGAATACGCGATCGAAGCGCTGCAGAAGCACGGTGTCTTCAAAGGCTCGTGGCTGGCGGCAAAGCGCATCGGGCGCTGTCACCCATGGGGCGGCAGCGGCTACGACCCCGTGCCGGGTAACCAACCAAACGATGATGACTCGGCGTGAATTCCTGGGCGAGCTGACGTACCCGGCCCGGTCGGGCGCGGCGCTGGTCGCAATGATCACATTCGTACTGTTAATGTCTCTCGCGCGGGCCGCCGGCATGCTCGGTATCTGGCTGGCCATCGCGACGCTTCCGGCGTTCCTGCGCTACCTCACGATGATCGCGGAGGCGCGGGCACAGGGCCGCGATGCGGCGCCGCCGGGAATCGAGTATTTCTCGCTGGTCGGCAACGTCTGGACGTTGTTCCCGGTGATCCCGGCTTTCATCATCGCGAGCCTCGCTGGCGCGAGCCGCGATGCGTTCGGTGACGTAGCCGCCATGGCGGTTGCGCTGCTATTTGCGCTCGTGTTTCCCGCACTTATCGCGGTGTTGGTCATCACGCACTCGCCACTGCAAAGCGTCGATCCGCGCGCCCTGTACCGCTTCATCCGGCGCTGCGGCAGGAGCTACTGGTATGCGCCGGCAGCGGCAATGCTGGCCATCGTTGTACCGACAGTGCTCCGGTCCCTGCCATACGTCGTCCTGAACGTCGTCGAGATTTACCTGCTGGTCGTTCTATTTGCGGTGACGGGGGCGGTGACGAGGGGCTCGGGCCTGTTCAGAGAAATCGACCTGCCCGCACATGCCGAGCCCGAAAGGGAGAAGCAGGTGCGGAACCTCGCGCGTCAGCGTGCGAAGGTCCTTAATCACGCCTACGGCCTGGTGAGCCGCGGCAACTGCGATGGCGGACTCGAACACATCTACGGGTGGCTCGCGGAAGATCCGGACCCCGACGGTGCATGGCGCTGGTTCTTCGAGCAGATGCTGCTCTGGGAGGACCGTTACGCGGCACTGTTACTCGCGCAGCAGTACCTTGGCCGGCTGCTCGCTCACGGCGACCGCGTCGGTGCCGTCAAGCTGATGCTGCGCTGCAGGCTTGTCGACCAGGCGTTCAGGCCGCTGAGTGCGGATATGCCGCAGGCAATTGCCGCGGCACAGGCCTGCAATAACCCGGAGCTTGCGGGCGTGCTTAGTCGCAGACGCTGAGGCAGCGGTGCCTGCGCGACAGCAGGCCGTTCCAGAGGTGCGCGGCCGCGAGGATAATCGAGCCGCTCACGGTGAACAGTCGGTCTGCGACGATACCGTAGCTGCCGTGAACCACGGTCGCACCGGCGACCAGCAGGCCCAGGCCGGCGACCGCGGCAGCGACGACACGCGGATCGCGATGCCGGGCGTAGCCAATACCGATGGCGACCCCGCTCAACGGGATAGCGAAGATCAGCATCTGCGCGTGCAGATGGCTCTCCGTGAACGGCATCAGCATGGGCAGTGCACCCACGAAAAACGGCAGCGCGAGACAGTGCAGCATGCACAGGCCGGAGAGCCCGATAGCCGCGCCATCGAGCCAGTCCGGCGATTTCGCGGGTGTTTGATTCATCAAGGTATGCCGTTATGCTGGTGAGGCGCCGCAGCGCGCAGTGGTTGAAATGATATAGTATAACAATATTGACGGCAAGCTTTTTAAAAACAGCAACTTAGTGAGACTCCGGCGCTGCCGACGAGGAACCCATGGACAAACGGCTGCTGACCATCCTGTGCTGCCCCGTGACCCACAAAGGGCTCAGCGTGGCCAAACGCGACACGCTCGCGCGGCTCAACGCCGCCATCGAGTCGGGCGGACTCGCCAATCGCGACGGTACCGTCCTGTCGCAGCCGCTCGACGAGGCACTGGTGACCGACGACGGCAAACTCGCATACCCCGTCAGCAACGGGATTCCGGTCTTGCTCGAAGGCGAATCGATCAGCCTGGAGCAGGTCGACTGAGCCCGCGGCTTGCTTGCGCACGGGTTGCGGCCCTGTATGATCGAGTGCAACAGCAGCAACGACTGATTGCGTGAAAATCCAGGCAAACCAGCTCTCCTCCTATCTAAAGAACCGCCTGGCGCCCTGCTACCTCGTAACGGGCGACGAGCACCTGCTCGTCGCGGAAGCGCTGGACAGTATCCGTGCCGCTGCAAGGGAGCAGGGGTTCACGCAGCGCGAGGCGCACGTGGCCACTCAGTGGTTCGACTGGGCAAACCTGTCCGCGTCGAGCTCCAACCTGTCACTGTTCGCCGAGCAGCGCATCATCGAATTGCGACTACCCACCGGCAAGCCCGGCAGGGCAGGCAGCAGCGCGATCGTCGAACTGGTCGAGCGGCTCGGACCGGAACTGATGCTGATCGTCAGCGCGCCGAAGCTCGACAAGAGTGGCGGCGCCGCGAAATGGGTGAAAGCGATCGACGCGTGCGGAATCGTTCTGCCGGTCTGGCCTGTCGGCGTACGTGAGCTGCCGGGGTGGATCGCTGCACGCATGCGCGCAGCCGGGTTGCAGCCGGACCGCACCGCGGCAGGCCTCATCGCCGACAGGGTCGAGGGCAACCTGCTCGCGGCCAGCCAGGAAATCGAGAAACTACGCCTGCTGCTCGGAGAAGGCCCCATCTCCGCCGAGGACGTCGCCAATGCCGTCGCCGACAGCAGTCGCTACGACGTCTACAAGCTCGTGGATGCCGCGCTGGAGGGCGATGCGAGGCGTGCCGTGAGAATTCTCGGCGGACTGCGAGCCGAAGGCGTGGAGCCGGTCATTATATTCTGGGCGCTGGGCCGGGAGCTGCGGCTGCTGGCTGGCCTGGCGGACGCGGTTCGGCAGCGGGTCGACCTCGGCTCCGCGATGCAGAAGGCCCGCGTCTGGCGGAACCGGCAGGGACTGGTCCGAAGCTGCGTCAGCCGCGCACCGGCGGGCGCCTTTCATCGCCTGGTGAAGGCCGTCGCACAGGGTGACGCGGCCGCGAAGGGTCAGCTCCGTGCCGATCCCTGGCAGCTGGCGAACGATATCGTGCTCGGGCTGGCCTTTGCAGGCAGGAAAGCGGCATGAGCGCGCCGCGCGCGGGAGCCGCTCGCCGATGAGGCCGGTCGGCATCTTCGGTGGCACGTTCGATCCGATTCACTATGGTCACCTGCGAACGGCGTTCGAGCTGCTGCAGGCACTGGACTTCGAAACGGTGCGTTTCGTGCCTTGCGGCGATCCGCCGCACCGCGGCGTGACTTTCGCGCCGGCCGCGTTGCGGCTGAAGATGGTGCAGCTCGCGACACGCGGCGAGCCCGGCTTCATTGTCGATGATCGTGAGCTGCGGCGGGACGGTCCGTCTTACTCCATCGACACGCTGCAAAGCTTTCGGGCGGAATTTCCGGACCGCTCGTTGTGTCTGATAACAGGGATGGATGCATTTCTCGGCCTGCCCACCTGGCACCGATGGGATGAAATCCTCGATTTTGCCCACATCGTCATTGCCCACAGGCCGGGATGGCAGGCGCCGGGCGAAGGCGCGCTGGGCGAACTGCTTGCGCGGCGGAGAACACGGGCCGCCGCAGATCTGCAGGACAGGCCGCATGGCAACGTACACGTCCATGCGGTGACGCAGCTGGAGATCGCGTCGACCGAAATCAGGAGTCTCGTCGCGGACGGCTACGATCCGCGTTACCTGATGCCCGATGCCGTCCGGGAAGTAATAATGGAGAGTTCGTGTTACACAGGAGCCAACCACTGATGGAGGAGGCCGATACCGTATGAAAATGGGCAGCACGCATGAATAGCGAGCAACTGAGCGACCTGGTCGTCGAGGCGCTCGAGGACGTAAAGGCAAAAGATATCGTCAAGCTCGATGTCCGCGACATGACCACGGTCACCGACTACATGGTCGTGGCGAGTGGCACATCGACGCGCCATGTGCAGGCGCTGGTCGAAAACGTGATCGAGAAGGCGGCCGAGGCAGGCCACAAGCCGATCGGCGTCGAAGGCGAGGGCGGTGGCGAATGGGTGCTGCTCGACCTGCAGGACACGCTGGTACACGTCATGCTCCCCAAAGTGCGTGAGTTCTACAATCTTGAAAAACTCTGGTCGTTACGGCCGACCGGAGACCTTGCCGCGACGGAACGGTAAGGCGCACCCAGCAAGAGTCCCGGGAGCATTCTGCCGTGCATATCCGGCTGCTAGCGGTCGGCGAACGCCAGCCCGCGTGGGTCGACGAGGCGTTCCAGAGCTACACCGGGCGTTTTCCGCCGGAGTGGAAATTCAGGCTGGACGTCATTGCGACGGCCAGGCGCAGCAAGTCCGAAGATGCGCGGCGAGCCATCGAATCCGAAGGCGAACAATTACTGACCAGGATTGCGGCGGATGAGCAGGTCGTTCTCCTGGACGAGCGTGGCAGGCAGCCCGGCAGCCAGGACCTGGCCGGGAAGCTGTCGGCCTGGCAGACGGATGGCCGGGATCTGTGTTTCATCATCGGCGGGCCCGACGGCGTCTCGGACAGCTGCCGCCGCAGGGCCGGGTTTGTCTGGTCGCTGTCGAATCTGACGCTGCCGCACGGCCTCGCGCGAGTGATGTTTGCAGAACAGATGTACCGTGCCTGGTCGCTGCTGGCGGGCCACCCGTACCATCGCGCCTGAGACCGGGCCGAAGCGCACATGTCGTTTGCATCGCTCCATCTTGCTTCTTCGTCGCCGCGGCGCCGCCGGATTCTGGAGCGCATGGGCCTCGAATTCAGCGCCGCGGGCGTCGACGTCGACGAACGGCAGCACCCCGGCGAAGCGGCGGATATCATGGTCGTCCGGCTTGCAGCGGTAAAGGCTTGTGCGGCGCCTGCCGAGGCCGGCAACGTGGTGCTCGGCGCCGATACCGCCGTCGTGCTCGATGGCGAAGTATTCGGCAAGCCGGCGGACCAGGAGGACGCCCTGCGCATGCTGGGCAGGCTGTCCGGAAGGCGGCACGAGGTGATGACGGGCGTCGCCGTGCGCGCGGGCGGCGTGACGAAGAGCGCGCTTTCCGTAACCGAAGTGACATTTCGCGATATCGGTCCTGACGAGGCGCTCGACTACTGGCAAAGTGGGGAACCCGAAGGCAAGGCCGGCGCGTACGCGATACAGGGACGTGGCGGCGCTTTCGTCGCGTCGATTGCGGGCAGCTACACCGGTGTGGTCGGCCTGCCGGTTCTCGAAACGGCGGAACTGCTGCGGTGGGCCGGCATCGAGGTGCCCGACGAGCTGAAGGATGCGTTATGAGCGACGAGTCGCTAAAAGAGGAAATCCTGGTCAACGTGACCCCGGCGGAAACCCGGGCGGCATTGCTCGAAAACGGCGTGCTGCAGGAGATATTTATCGAACGCACGGCGCGCCGGGGCCTGATCAGCAATATTTACAATGGCCGGGTGACGCGCGTTCTGCCCGGCATGCAGGCGGCGTTCGTCGACATCGGGCTGGAACGGACGGCCTTCCTGCATGCCTCGGACATCGAGCGTAATGCGGCGGGAGGCGGCACGGCGGACGAGGAACTGCCGGACATTCGCGAACTTGTCAGGGAAGGCGACCGGCTCCTCGTCCAGGTCGTTAAAGACCCGCTCGGTAATAAGGGTGCGCGGCTGACGACATTCATCACCCTGCCGTCACGTCACCTCGTGCTGTTGCCGCGCAGCAGCAGTGTCGGTATATCGGCACGAATCGACCAGGACGATGAGCGGGACCGGCTGCGCCTGCTCGTGGAGGAGCTGCTGGCTGCACATGGCCTCGAATGCGGTGCGATCGTCAGGACCGTGGCAGAGGGTGCAGGCCGGGAAGCACTGGAAGCGGATCTCGAGTACCTGGTCAGGCTCTGGGACGTCATCCAGGAACGGTGCAGGAACGGTGCGGTCAAGCACCTGGTGAATGAGGACCTGTCGTTGCCGCTGCGCGTGCTGCGCGACCTCGTAACCAGTGACGTAGAAACCATCCTGGTCGACTCCAGGCCCGACTTCGAGGCGATGCGCGAATTCGCCGCGACGTTTCTGCCGGGGGTGGAGAATCGCCTCGAACATTACAAGCGCCGGCGCCCGATCTTCGACCTGCACGGTATCGAGGACGAGATCCGCAAGGCGCTGGACCGTAGCATCACCCTCAAGTCGGGAGGCTACCTGATTTTCGACCAGACGGAAGCAATGACGACGATCGACGTGAACACCGGCGCGTATGTCGGCCACCGGAACCTCGAGGAAACCATCTACAAGACGAATCTCGAGGCAGCGATGGCGATCGCGCGGCAACTGCGGCTTCGCAACCTGGGCGGGATCATCATCATCGACTTCATCGACATGGAAGAATCGTCGCATCGCGAAAACGTGCTGGCGGTGCTGGAACAATCGCTTGCGGGCGATCATGCGCGGCACCAGATCACGCCGGTGTCTCCGCTCGGGCTCGTCGAGATGACGCGCAAACGCACCCGGGAAAGCCTGCAGCATATCCTGTGCGAGGATTGCCCGAGCTGCGAAGGGCGCGGTTTCGTGCTTACCGCCGAGACCGTGTGTTTCGAAATTTTTCGCGAGGTCATCCGCCAGGCGCGCCAGTTCGAATTCGACGAGGCGCTGGTACTTGCGCACCAGGACGTGATCGAGCTGCTGCTGGACGAGCAGGCACAAAGTCTCGCCGTCCTTGGTGAGCAGACCGGCAAGTCGATACGCTTGCAGACGGAATCGCTCTACCTGCAGGATCAATTCGACGTCGTGCTGATGTAGCACTGCAAGCGGAACCTATGAAGAGTTTTCTGCAACGGCTGTTCAAGTTCCTCGCCTACCTCGCGGCCGGGATCGTGATCCTGCTTGCGGTGGCGGTCGGGTTGTTCCGGCTGTTCCTGCCGCGTCTGCCCGAGTATCAGGACGAGATCAAGGCCTGGGCGAGCGACGCCATCGGCATGCAGGTGGAGTTCTCCGGCATGGACGCCCGCTGGGGTCTGAGCGGACCGCAGCTCGAATTCTATGACGCCGAGCTGACGCGCGGCGCGCCGTTGTCCCGCGTCATCGCAGCGGAGCAGGTGAGTATCGGCATCGCGCTCGCGAGACTCGTCGCCGACAGGACGCTGGTCGTCAATCGTGTCGTGATACGCAACACGAACGTGGAAGTGCGCCAGCTGCCGAACGGCGAATGGTGGATCCAGGGTATCGCCGTCAAGGACTTGCCCGTACGGCGGTCCGGCGAAGCCGACGGACTTGGCGACATTGAAGTGATTCTGCAGGATGTCGCCCTCGATCTCATCCTGCCCGGCGACGAGCAACCCAGGACGTTTGCGATCAGCCGACTGGGCGTCCGCAGCGAGCAGCAGAGGCTGTCTGTCGACGGCACGGTCGCGCTCCCCGAATCGCTCGGCGGCCAGTTGCGCGTTGGCGCGACGCAGCTGCTCGACGGCAGAGACGCCGGCGGTGCCTGGGACGTTACCGTGGAGGCAAGCGATCTCGATCTCGCGGGCGTCGCTGCCCTCGACCAGGCCCGTAACTGGCCGTTGTCATCGGGCGGCGGCGGTATCGATGCCTCGTTTACCTGGATCGGCGGCCGCGTAGAGAGCGCTGTTGCGGAGTTTTCGCTCGACCAGCTCGCCATCGGCGGTCCCGAGCAGTTCTCCATGACCGGCCGCCTGGAGTATCAGCGCGATGCCGACGGCTGGCTGGCCGTTGCCGACGATTTCCGGATCGGCACTGCGGCAGGAACGTGGCCCGCGTCATCGCTCAAGCTGGAGACCAGTATCGATCCCGACGGTGCCATCGTGATGATCGATGCCCGCGGCGACTACCTCGACCTTGCCGACCTGCGCCTGTTTACGCCATTGCTCAACGAGGAGTACCAGGACCTGCTCGTCGGGCTCGCGCCCGATGGCATCGTCCGCAACCTGGTCGCCACGCTCTCCGATATTCACACGGACACCCAGCGCTATGCAGTCTCGGCCGACCTCGAGAATGCCGGGATCGCGGTGTACGACGATCGGCCCGGGATTCGCGGGTTCACGGGACGGCTGCGGGCGGACTGGTCGGGCGGCCGGCTCGAGATCCGTTCGCAGAACATGATCGTCAACCTCGGCAGCCACATGGCCGAGCCGATCCCGATAGACAATGCCAGCGGTACGGTGATCTGGCGCCGTAGCGGCGATCGCACCACCGTGCTGTCCGACAACATCGCGATAAGTAATGCCGATCTGAACAGCCAGAGCAACGTGCAGCTCACCCTCGACGAGGGCGAGGCGCCCGTGATCGATCTCGTGTCGCGCTGGAGCATCACCGATATCGGCTCCGCGAAGCGTTTCATTCCCGGGCAGCTCATGCACCGCAAGCTGTATGACTGGTTCCAGAGCGCACTGGTATCGGGGAGCATCCCGACGGGCACGACCCGGCTCCACGGCCCACTCGACAAGTTCCCGTTCGACGGTGGAGAAGGCCGGTTCCTGCTCGAAGCGAACGTGCGCAACACGACCTTCCAGTTCCTGCCCGACTGGCCGGCCGCCGAGATCATCGACATGGACGTTATTCTCGACAACACGCGCCTCTACACGGAGCGTAACCGTTCGATCAACCGGGGCCGCGAAGTCGTGAACGCAAAAATCGAGATCGACGACCTCCGCAAGCCCGTGCTGACGATCGATTCGTACTCCACCGGTACACTGGAGTCGCTGCACAGTTACGCGCAGAGCAGTCCGATCGCGAAGCTGTTCGGTGGTCACCTGCGGCAGGTGCGTGTATCCGGCGATGCCGCGTTGAATCTCGACCTGATGGTGCCGATAGCGGACTGGCGCGATTTCACGGTTTCCGCACGAATCCTGGCCAATGACGGCAGCCTGCAGGTGGAGGGATTCGATCCGCCCGTAACCGGCCTGAACGGCGTGGTCACCATCGGCCGCGACAGCGTATCGAGCGAGGCCCTGGGGGGGACGTTCCTGGGCCGCCCGGTACAGATCGAACTCGAGGGTGCCGCCGAAGACCAGCCCGATTTCCAGGTGATCGCGCGCGGCCGCGGTACCGTGGATGCGCAGGGCCTGACCGAGGGTCTCGGACTACCGGTCTCCGGCCTGGTAGCCGGGGAGACGGAATACGAGGTCGACTTGCTGTTCCCGAGGGGCGGCAATGACAGGCCCACACCGTTCACAGTGCGTATCGGCAGCGAGCTCGTCGGCCTGGAGGTCACCCTTCCGGAGCCGTTCATGAAGCCTGCGGCCGAGGCTGCGAGCCTTGTGGGTGATATTGCATTCATGCCGGGTGGCCAACGCATCGAAAGTCGCGGTGAGACCGATCGCGGCGTCAGCTGGAACGTTGCGTTTGCGCGTGACGGTGAGGCATGGGACCTGGAACGGGGCGCGTTGTCCCTCGGAGGCGGCGCGCTCGAGGCGGCCGACACGCGCGGGCTCCATATTCGCGGCAATGTCGAGAGCGTCAGGCTCGACGAGTGGCTGCGCCTGTCTCGCGGTGACGAGCAACGTTCGGGCACGGCCGATCGTATCCGCTCCATCGACGTGCAGGTCGACAGTCTTCGGTTGCTCGGCCAGCATCTGCAGGATCACCGGGTCCGCGTCGATCGCAGCGCTCGAGACTGGCTGGTGCAGTTCGATGGCGCACAGGTGAAGGGTTCGGTATTCGTGCCCTACGATTTTGGCTCGAAACGTGCCGTGGTCCTCGACATGGAACGGCTGATCCTCCCCGGTGACGATGCCGGGGAGCCGTCCGGCGCGGACAGCGAGCAGATCGATCCGCGGACGCTGCCGCCGATTACGGCGAAGGCGGACGAGTTCGCACTGGGCAAGCGTTTTCTCGGCGCGATCGAGATACAGCTCGCCAAGACCGACGAGGGACTGGTGGCGGACTCCTTCGTTGCTCGCGACGCAACCTTCGATGTCGTCGGCAATGCGCGCTGGGTCACCGATGCGACGGATCCCACGGGCTATCGCAGTCATCTCATGGCGACGCTGACGAGCAAAGACGTCAAGACGACGATGCAGCGCCTGGACTATGCGCCGGGCATCGTCAGCGACGACCTGACCCTGCTGTTCGACGTGACCTGGTCGGGCGGGCCGCGGGCCGACGTCTTCGAGAGCCTCGACGGCGACGTGCAGGTGCGCTTCGGTGCCGGCCAGCTGGACGAAATCGAGCCGGGTGCGGGCCGCCTGTTCGGCCTGATGAGTATCGTCGCGCTGCCGCGCCGACTGTCGCTCGACTTCACCGATGTGTTCGACAAGGGATTCGGTTTCGACGCGCTGGACGGGACGTTCCGCATCGTCGATGGCGAGGCCTACACGTGTAACCTGTCGCTGGAGGGCCCGGCCGCCAATATCGCCATCATCGGCCGCACGAGCCTCAGCAAGCGCGAGTACGAACAGGCGGCGGTCGTGGCGGCGAACTTCGGTAACACGCTGCCGGTCGTGGGGGCTGTCGTTGCAGGGCCCCAGGTGGCTGCCGCATTGCTGATCTTCTCGCAGATCTTCAAGAAGCCGCTGCAGGAGATGGGGCAGGTCTATTACGCGATTGACGGGTCCTGGGACGACCCGCTTATCGACAGTACGGGCGCCGCGGCTTTCGCATCGCGCGCCGAACTTGCCGGGTGCATGCTGGAGTCCCAGTAGTATCCTCTGGCACAGCGAAGCAGTGTAGGAGTCCGACGTGCGAGCAGCAGCCATACAGATGAACAGCGGCGCCGACCTGGACCGCAACCTGCAGCTGGCCGCGAGCCTGCTCGGCGATGCCGCGGCCGGCGGTTGTAGCCTGGCCGTGCTGCCCGAGAATTTCGCGCTGATGCCCACGCGCGGGCGCGACAAGTCGCTGCATGCCGAACGGCCCGGCGCCGGCCCGATACAGGACTTTCTCAGCGAGAGTGCGGCCAGGTATGGGCTATGGATCATCGGCGGCAGCATGCCGCTCGAATCGCCGGAGCCGGAGAGGGTCTACGGCGCGTGTGTCGTCGTCGACGACCGCGGCAACCAGCGGGCCATTTATCGCAAGATTCACCTGTTCGACGTCGACCTGCCCGACAGCGAAGAGTCCTACCGCGAGTCGCACTCGATGTTCGCGGGCGACGATCCCACCACCGTGGACACGCCGGCGGGGCGTGTCGGTTTGACGATCTGCTACGATGTGCGCTTTCCCGAGCTGTACCGGGCCCTCGTCGACGACGGTGCAACCCTGTTCACGGTTCCCGCGGCCTTTACCGCCGTTACGGGGGCTGCGCATTGGCAGACGCTGTTGCGCGCGAGGGCGATCGAGAACCTGGCTTACGTCATCGCGCCGGGTCAATTCGGTACGCACCCGGACAACCGCGAAACCTACGGTCATTCGATGATCGTGGACCCCTGGGGGCGCATACTGGCCGAACAGCCTGCCGGCAATGGCGCGGTCATCGCCGACATCGACCCCGGGACCCCGGACAGCCTGCGAGAGCGCTTCCCGGCTCTCGCCAACCGCCGCTTATAGGAGCAGTTCTTGAGTAACACAGCAGATCCGATCGAGTCGGTAATGGCCGACATGCTTGCCCCGGCAGGGCTGGAGGAACGTCACCTGAGCAGGACGCTCGGCACGGTCCTGCGCGGCGGCGTCGACTACGCCGACCTGTATTTCCAGGTCTCGCGGCAGGAGAGCTGGTCGCTCGAGGACGGCATCATCCGTGAAGGCAGTTTCAGCCTCGACCAGGGCGTCGGGGTTCGCGCTGTCAGCGGTGAGAAGACCGGTTTCGCGTATTCCGACGAACTCATGCTGCCGGCCCTGGAGCAGGCGGCGGGCGCTGCACGCGCGATCGCGCGGCAGGGTGACAACAAGCAGGTGCCCGCCTGGCGGCGCGGCGCCGTGGCGCCGCTGTATTCCGCTGCCGACCCGACGACCAGCATGCCGGACGCGGAGAAGACCGCCCTGATCGCCCGAATCGATGCCGCAACGCGAGCGCTGGATTCCCGTGTCGAGCAGGTGATCATCAGCATGACGAGCGGCCAGGACCTGGTGCTGGTCGCAGGTTCGGACGGGACCCTCGCGGCCGACGTTCGGCCGCTGGTACGATTCAACGTCAGCGTGATCCTCGAACAGAATGGCCGCCGCGAGCAGGGCTATTCGGGTGGTGGCGCGCGATCCGACCTGCGCTACTTCCTCGACGGCGATCGGCCCATGAGCTATGCGCGGGAGGCCGTGCGGCAGGCGGCCGTCGCGCTCGAGGCGGTACCGGCGCCTGCCGGCACGATGCCGGTGGTACTCGGCCCGGGCTGGCCGGGCATCCTGCTGCACGAAGCCGTTGGTCACGGTCTCGAAGGAGACTTCAACCGCAAGGGTACCTCGGCGTTCTCGGGAAAGGTCGGTCAGCGCGTGGCGGCGCCGCACTGCACCATCGTCGACGACGGCACGCTGCCCGATCGCCGCGGCTCGCTCGCGATCGATGACGAAGGCACGCCCGGGCAGTACAACGTGCTCGTCGAGAATGGCGTGCTCAGGGGCTACATGCAGGACAAGATGAATGCCCGCCTGATGGGCGTTGCGCCCACCGGCAACGGCCGTCGCGAGTCGTTTGCGCACATGCCCATGCCGCGCATGACCAACACTTACATGCTCGCGGGCCCGCACGAGCACGAGGAGATCATCGCTTCGGTCAAGAAAGGTCTCTATGCACCGAACTTCGGCGGGGGGCAGGTCGACATTACGTCGGGCAAGTTCGTGTTCTCCGCGAGCGAGGCCTACCTCATCGAAAACGGGGTGATCACGGCGCCCGTCAAGGGCGCGATGCTGATCGGCGACGGCCCGGATGCGCTGACGAAGATATCGATGGTAGGCAACGACCTGAAGCTGGACGCCGGCGTCGGCACCTGCGGCAAGGAAGGCCAGTCGGTGCCCGTCGGGGTCGGTCAGCCGACGCTCAGGATCGACGAGCTGACTGTCGGCGGCACTGCGTAAGCGAAGTGTCGCCGCGATGCGACTGTTGACATAAGTGTCGTTGCGCAAGTCGCATCAAGGCGTGTGAGCTGGCTCACCGCATCGCGCGGCGAACTTCGGTATCGTTTCGTGCGTCCCAAGGAGGAACTCTCATGGCGTTCGAAAGCACGATAACGGAGAAAGACATGGATGGCGCGACGCAGGCACTGGCGCAGGGAATCCGTGGCGATAAGCTTGACTTCGAGCCCGACCTGTCGGTCGATGGACTTTCCGACTCGATACTCGCGAAGCTGTTGCGCCTGTTCCGGCTCGCCTGATCGGGGCGCGGACGGGTAGCCCGCATCGCGGCCGGCTGTGGCCACTGGACGGCGGCCTGGCGGCCATGGACAATGGGTCGCCCGGGGTTCGGTTTCAGGCGCCATGTGGATTTCCAAACCAATCTACGAGAGCTTGCCGTATTTCTACCTGCTGGTGGGCGTCATCTCGCTGTCCGCGTCAATGTACGTTAACCACTGGTACTGGCCGACAATCTGCTTCGTGACGGGCGTGCTCTGTCTCGTGGGCGGCCTGGTGGTGCTGCTCAAGCGCCGCGATTCACGCGTTACGCACCGGCGCGGCAGCTAGCGGTCTAACCCTGTTTACGGCTTGCGGAACCCTCTTTGACGACAGGGGGAATGTCGTCATGGGTGTCCGCGAAATCGGCTCCCGTGCCGGTCGCGTCGCTTACGTTGGTGCCGATATAGGTGTAAACCAGTTCGTGAACGCCGAGCGAAATCACGTCACCGCTTTTGAGTTCGCGTTTCTTTACCTGGGCCTCGCCGATGAACACGCCGTTAGTGCTGTTCAGGTCCTCGATGACGCAGCGGTCCTGGTCGCAGACCAGCTGCATATGGTGGCGGCTCACGAACTTGCTCTTGATGTAGATTTCGTTGTCCGGCGAACGCCCGACGATGACCCTGCCGGGCGGAAAGGTAAGCAACGATTCTGTTTCGCCGTTTGAGCGCACTTCGATCTGCATCACGTGCGATTCCGTTCCCGGCCGCCGGCTGGCGATCTGCTGCAGCTGCTCGTACACGCCGGTATTACTCTCGTGCTCGTCCCAGTCGAGTTCCGCAACGGCCGCCATGATGTCGTCGACGGTCACCGCCGGCTTGTTGTCGGCGAATGCACAAAGCAGGGCGGTGTCACACAGCGTATTGATGAGGCGCGGCACGCCGCCCGTGTATCGATAGATGACGTCCAGCGTGTCCGCGGCGATCAGGTTCTCGGAAGCCGCGCCGGCGACCTTCAGCCGATGACTGATGTAGGAGCCCGTATCCTGCCTGTCGAGGGCGCCGAGATGGAAGCGCAGGCGCACGCGCTGCGCGAGCTGTTTGAGTTTGGGCGAGTCGAGCTTCTCCCTGAGCTCCGGCTGGCCTGCAAGGATGATGCGCAGCACCTTCTCCTTGTGGGTCTCGATGTTCGAGAGCATGCGTATCTCCTCGAGCACCTTGAGCGACAGGTTCTGCGCTTCGTCGACGATCAGTACCACCTTCTTGTCGTTGGCGTACTGCTCGATCAGGAACATGTTGAGCATGTCGAGCAGTTCGACCTTGCGCTTGTCGAACGGCTTGAAACCGAATTCAGTGAGTGCCGCCTGCAGGAATTCCGTAGCGGTGAGCTGGGTCTGCGAGACGACCGCGTACACGACGCTGTCGTCGAGTTCTTCGAGAAACGACTGCAGCAGCGTGGTCTTGCCGGAGCCGATCTCACCCGTGATAACGACGAAGCCGTCCGCCAGCCAGATCGTGGATTCCATGTAAGCCTTGGCCCTGGAGTGCTGTTTGCTCCAGTAGACGAAGGCCGGATCCGGCGTCAGCCTGAAGGGCTGCTCTTTCAGTTTGAAGTGTTCGAGGTACGACATCTCGTTCGCTTGTTGGCGTGATCGGATATTTTCTTCGGCAGTTCAGAAGCTTGCAACGTGTAACTCGGGGAGTTTACCTGCTTTTGCCCGTCTGCGGCCATTACCCGGTCCCGGGTTTCCGTTTCGACTGCGTCACACTTTCGCGAGCGCGTCCTCTACCTGCCGCAGCCGTGCGTCGCGCTTCGCGGCTGTATCCGCCACGACCGTGATATGTCCCAGCTTGCGGCCCTCGCGCGGGCTCTTGCCATAATCGTGCAGCCGGCTGCCGGGAATCGCGAGGTGCCTCGCCGCCTCCGGGATTTCACCGATCAGGTTCAGCATACCGGCGTGCCCGCGGCATGCGGTCGAGCCGAGCGGCTGCCTGGTGATCGCCCGCAGGTGATTCTCGAACTGGCTGGTCTCGGCGCCCTCGATGGTCCAGTGTCCGGAATTGTGCACGCGCGGGGCGAATTCGTTAGCCAGCAAACGGTCCCCGACGACAAACAGCTCCAGTGCGAGCACGCCGACGTAATCGAGGCGGGTGAGCAGCGCCTGCATGTAGCCTTGCGCCTTCTCCTCGAGGTCCGGTGCATCGACGGGCGCGCGTGAACACCGCAATATGCCGTCGGCGTGCTCGTTGTGCGTCAGCGGGTACAGGGCGGTTTCGCCGCCAGGGGAACGTACGCCGATTGCCGATACCTCGTAATCGAATTCCAGCCACTCCTCGGCGATGAGCGGTCTACCGCCCAGTTCACGCCACGCCGCATCGATATCGTCGCCGCTCTTTACGACGCACTGGCCCTTGCCGTCGTAGCCGAAGCGCCGGGTCTTGAGCACCAGCGGCAGCCCGACAGAGTTCACCGCGGAGTGCAGGTCATCGATCGAATCGACTGCATGGTAGCGCGGCAAGGGAATCTGCAATTCGTCGAACAACCGTTTCTCGGTGAGGCGGTCCTGTGCACTGCGCAGCGCCTCGGGCGGCGGGAAGACCGGTACGCGGCCGGCGATCCCTAGCAGCGCTTCGACCGGCACGTTTTCGAATTCGTACGTGATCACGTCGCAGCTGGCGGCGAGCTCCGCGAGTGCTTCGGCGTCGTCGAACGGCCTCCGGATCACTTCACCCGCGTCGGCCGCCGGGGGCGCATCGGCAGGATCGAGAAAGCGGCAGGTGAAGCCCAGTCCCCGAGCCGCAAATCCGAGCATCTGGCCGAGTTGCCCGGCGCCGATAATGCCGACACGCATGGGTTACGTTAACGCCGTGGATCCGGATCAGCCAGCACCGCGTCGGTCTGGCTCCGGCGGTATTCATCGAGCGCGCCGGCAACTGCCGCGTCCTCGTTGGCTACGATTGCGGCTGCGAACAGCGCAGCGTTGATGGCGCCGGCCTTGCCGATCGCCATGGAGGCGACGGGCACGCCCGCCGGCATCTGCACGATCGACAGCAGCGAGTCCTGGCCGTTCAGCGCCCTGGACTGGACCGGCACGCCGATGACAGGAACGCGGGTCTTGGCGGCAGTCATGCCCGGCAGGTGTGCAGCGCCACCCGCCCCGGCAATGATGGCCTTGAGCCCTTTCTCGAGCGCCGTTTCCGCGTACTCGAACAGGAGGTCCGGCGTGCGGTGCGCGGACACGACGCGGACTTCGTGCGGGACGTTGAGCCTGTCGAGCGTTTCGCTCGCATGGCGCATCGTGTCCCAGTCCGAGCGCGAGCCCATGATGATGCCGACTTGGATTTTCATCGCGAAATTCTATCATCCTGCGCCGCGCCCATCAGCGCGTCGTGCACTTCGCGGAACAGCTGCCGGCGCAGGCCCTTCTCGATACGCTCGCTCGGAGCGGTCCTGATCCGCCCGAGGAGATCGTTCAGTGATGCCGCGGAAGCAGCGGTACGTTCGCAAAACGAACGGACCGCGTCGTCCCCGTCGGTCGTGATCCGGTCACGCCAGCGTTCCGCGTCGGCAAAGATGCGCTTCGCCAGACGGTCGTCCACCTCGCGGGCGGCCAGGGCATGCCGGATCGGTTCCGGGTCGCAGCTGCGCATCAGCTTGCCGATCAACTGCTTCTGCCGCCGCAGCGCGCCGTGGGCGCGCATTTTCGAGGCCGCGAGCACGGCGTCACGCAGGCGTTCGTCGATCGGCAGCGCCTCGAGCTCGTCGGCGGACAGGTCGATCAGACGCTCACCGAGTTGCTGCAGTTCGAGCTGCTCTCTTTTTCGCGCGGATTTGCTGGGCTTTGGCTGAGTCACCGGCTAAGCTACTCGGCTTGTTCAATCCGGACCGGGTGTGGCGGAAGGAGCGCAAGTCTAGCACGCGCGCCGAGCGGCGGGACCCGGATCACTTGGGAAGTATGGCATGGGCGAGGTCCAGGCAGCGCAATCGTTCGGGCAGCAGGAGCTCGAGGACATCATCGCCAGCACGCTTGCGGAAGCGCGCAAGCGCGGGGTGGACCAGGCGGAGGTCGCCGTCAGCCACGATATCGGGCTTGCCGCGACCGCCAGGCTGCGGGATGTCGAGAGCCTCGAGTACACCAACGATCGCGGTATCGGTGTGACCGTCTATTGCGGTTCGAGGAAGGGCAGCGCGAGCACCTCGGACATCTCGGCCGAAGCGATCCGCGAGACAGTCGCCAAGGCCTGCACCTTCGCGAGCTATACGGCGGAAGACAAGTATGCGGGGCTTGCAGACGCCGATCGCATGTGTACCGAACTGCCCGATCTCGATCTCGACCATCCCTGGGCGCTGGACGCGGCGGCCGCGATCGAGCTTGCCATTGCCTGCGAAGCGGCGGCACTCGGATATGACAAGCGAATCTCGAATTCCGAGGGCGCGACGGTGTGGACGAACAGGGGCGTGCGTGCATACGGCAATACGCACGGTTTCTTCGGCAGCTACGTCAAGACCGGCCACAGCGTGAGCTGTGCGGTCCTTGCCGACACGAACGGCGACATGGAACGGGACTATTACTACAGCTCCGCCCGCGACCCTGCCGACCTCGAGGACGTCGAGAGTATCGGCGTGAAAGCGGCGTCGCGCGCGCTGCAGAGGCTGGGCGCCCGCAAGATCAGGACGACGCGAGCGCCCGTCATCTTCATTCCCGAACTTGCCCGAGGATTCGTCGGACATGCCATCGGCGCTATTTCAGGCAGTGCACAATACAGGCGTTCGTCGTTCCTGCTCGATGCCGTCGGCGAAAAGATCTTCCCGGAATTCGTCAGTATCCTGGAGCGGCCCCACATTCCGAAGGCGATGGCGAGCGCGCCCTACGATGGCGAGGGTGTGGCGACCTATGACCGCGACATCGTTACGGACGGCGTGCTGCAGGGCTACGTCCTGAGCAGCTACTCGGCGCGGCGGCTCGGGCTGGAGACCACGGCGAACGCAGGGGGTACACAGAACCTGATCGTCCCGGGCAACGTGGAAGGCGTGGATGCCCTGATTGGCGAAATGGGCACCGGGTTGCTGGTCGAGGAACTGATCGGGCAGGGCGTCAACACCGTTACCGGCGATTACTCCCGCGGCGCCGTCGGCCACTGGGTCGAGGATGGCGAGATAAGCCACCCGGTGCACGAGGTCACGATCGCCGGCAACCTCAGAGACCTGTACCAGAGAATTATCGCCGTCGGCCGGGACCAGGATACGCGCGGCGGAATTCGCTGCGGGTCAATCCTTGTCGACGAGATGACCATCGCCGGCAGTTGAGGCGGAGCCGGGGGACGGTCCGGCCGCATCGACGAGTTCGGACAGCGTCATCGAGCCGACAGCGGACAAGGAAGCCTCGTCCAGCTTGTCGCCCAGAGTCTCGACATACGGCTCCCACGAGGGTTCTCGATAAGACCCGGTCTCGCCCTCGCTGCGCACGACATCGAGGATTTCGCGCAGCTGGATCCGGGCCATCTCCCTCGCCGGCAGAAGCTCGCCCTTCTCATTGGCGGTCAGCAGCCCCCTGGCTTCGAGGTCGTCGATCACCGGTGCGAGGGCGAGTGAGGGAATCTGCAGGGCCTCGCTCAGCGCCTGCACCGGGAGTTTTTGCACCGGCTCCCTGAAGGTGCGGCCGACCATCAGCATGATGTTCAGCGCGAGTCGCTCACGCATGGAATTCGACAGTCGCGGCTCCTGGCGGCCGATCCTGAGGTAGGCCGGATTCTGGACATAGAAGGCGAGTTGCGCGCCTATGAGCAGGATCAGCCAGTTCATGTAAAGCCAGATCAGCGTGACGATCGCGATCGCGAAGCTCGCGTAGACCGCCTGTCGCGCCGACGCGGTGGCCACGAAGGTCGTGAAGATCACGACCATGCTCGCCCAGATGAAGCCCCCGGCGAGGCCGCCCACGATAGCGGGCACGAACCGCACTCGCGTATTCGGCATGAACCAGTAGAGAAACGCAAAGACACTCGCAACGATGAAGTACGGTGTCAGCTTGCTCGTGGCGACGAACAATGGCCCGACGAGTTCGTTCTGCAGCAGGTACTGCACGATCGACTGATTCTGCAGCGCCGTGATCATGCCGAGGGAGATGACGATAGCGAGCGGGCCAATCAGCAGGACGAACATGTACTCGGTAAAACGGCGCGCGAAACTGCGCGACTCGGAGACGTACCAGACGTAGTTCAGGCTCTCCTCGACCTTCTGTACCATCGATATCGCGGTCCACAGGAAAAAGGCGAGGCTGAGGCCGCCGAGTACCCGACCATTGACGTTGTAGACGAGCGCCATCACCTTGTCGGTGATCTCGACGCCGCGGTCGCCGAGCGGCTCGAGGAACAGGTACATCTGGTCCTCGATTTGCTCATGGATTCCGAGGCCCTTGAGTACCGAAAAACTGAAGGCGAGCAGAGGCACGATCGACAGCAACGTCGTGTAGACGAGGCTCATGGCGCGCATCGTGATCTGCCCTGAAAAGACGTCGCGAAGAACGGCAAAGAGATAGCGCATCACAGTCGTGACGATGCGGCCGATGCGGTTCTGCTTCTCGAGCGGTTCGCTCCAGATCAACTCGTTCAGATATTCGATCGGATTCGATTTCATTACCGGGTCAGACCTTGGTCAGCCTGCGCAACGCTTCGCGGTATTTCTCGGCGGTCTTCTCGATGACCGCCGCCGGCAGCTCCGGCCCCGGCGCCGTCTTGTCCCAGTCCAGCGTCTCCAGATAATCGCGCACGAACTGCTTGTCGAAACTCGGCGGACTGATACCGACTTCGTATTCCTCGACGGGCCAGAAGCGTGACGAGTCCGGGGTCAGCACCTCGTCGATCAGGTACAGGCGGCCTTCGTCGTCCAGCCCGAACTCGAACTTGGTGTCGGCGATGATGATGCCGCGCTGCAGTGCGTGCGCCGCAGCGACCTCGTAGATCTGGATGGACACGTCGCGCACGCGTGACGCCAGGCGTTCGCCGACCAGATCGACGACCTGCTCGAACGTGATGTTCTCGTCGTGGGTGCCGGCTTCCGCCTTGCTCGAGGGCGTAAACAGCGTTTCCGGCAGCCGCTCGGCCTGTCGCAGTCCTGGCGGCAACGGGATGCCGCAGAGCTTGCCGGTCTCCTGGTAGTCTTTCCAGCCGGAGCCGATGAGATAACCGCGAACGACGGCCTCGATCGGTAACGGTTTCAGCCGCTTCACGACGAGCGCCCGGCGCCGCAACTGTTCTCGCAATACGGGGTCCGCGATGACGTCGTCGACGGTCCGCGACGTCAGTTGATTCTCGATGATGTCCTGCATCATGCCGAACCAGAACAGCGAGATCTGCGTGAGCACCTCGCCTTTGCCCGGCACAGGGTCCGGCATCACGACGTCGAACGCGGACAGCCGGTCCGTCGTTACGATGAGCAGGTGCTCGTCGTCGACACTGTAGATGTCACGCACCTTGCCGCGGCCGATCAGGGGATAACCGGGTACCGAAGATTCGAAAATCGCACCGGCATTTTCAGTCATAGGTATGCTCGATGGGGTCGCTACGGGGCATGATCGCTGTTCGACTCTATCGTGGCAAGCGATGGACGTAGGCATGCCGCGCCGCAGGCGCTACGATGGTCATTTGAGTATCCGGCGCCGCCGGCGGGAGCAGGGTTGTACTGGGGCAGGATCATTGGCACCTTCGCGGGCGCTGTCGTGGGCGTCATGCTGGTCTCGCCGTTACTGAAGATCCTGTCGGTTGCGGCCGGGTATTTCGCAGGTCGCCAGTTCGATCGCGGCTTCACAGCCCAGCGGCAGGCCTTCGAAGGGCTGGGCCAGGGTGGCCGTCTTTCCGAGGGTTTCGTTCGTGCGCTGTTCATGTGCATGGGGCATCTCGCCAAGGCGGACGGACGAGTAAGCGAAGAGGAAATCCGGGCGGCCCGCCTCGTCATGCACCGTCTGAACCTGGCCCCGGCACAGGTCCGCAAGGCAATCCACTGGTTCGACGAGGGCAAGCAGCCGGGTTTCCCGCTGGTACAGACCGTGCGCGAGCTGCGCCGCGTGCACGCCCGACGCGGTGAGCAGCGAAGCCTTTTCGTGCGCCTGCTGCTCGAAGTCGTGCTCGCCGGGCGACGCCTGCGAACGCGCGAGCGCAGGCTGATCTGGACCGTCTGCACCGAGCTCGATATCGGCCGCGTAGAGCTTGCGCAACTGGAGGCCATGATCCTGGCCCAAAAGGGCTTCCGGCGCTCGCCGGCGGGCACTGCAGACACTGCGCGGCTGCGCCGCGCCTACGCGACGCTGGGCGTCGATGAGTCGTCGAGCAACGACGAGATCAAGCGTGCCTACCGCCGGCTCATGAATCGCAATCACCCCGACAAGATCGCCGGCGACAACCCGGACGAGACTGTGGTCGCGGAAGCGCAGCGTCGCACGCGCGAGATTCGGGGCGCCTATGAGATGCTGAAAGCGCGCCGGTCGATCCGCTAGGCCAAGTCGGTTAAATTAAGCGTCATCACAGAGAGGACACCCCCGTGAAACCACTCATTGCTCCTTCGATTTTGTCGGCCAACTTTGCACGGCTCGGCGAGGACGTAAAAGCCGTGCTCGACGCCGGCGCGGACATCGTGCATTTCGATGTCATGGACAATCACTTCGTGCCGAACCTGACGATTGGCCCGCTCATCTGCGAGGCCCTCCGCAACGACGGCATCGAGGCGCCGATTGACGTGCACCTGATGGTCGAGCCGGTCGACCGCATCATCCCCGACTTCGCGAAAGCGGGCGCGACCTACATTACCTTTCATCCGGAGGCGAGCCGCCACATCGACCGTTCGCTGAGCCTGATTCGTGACGAAGGCTGCAAGTCCGGCCTGGTCTTCAACCCGGCGACGCCACTCAACTGGCTCGAGCACGTCATCGACAAGGTGGACATGGTCCTGCTGATGTCGGTCAACCCGGGATTCGGCGGGCAGAAGTTCATTCCCTCGGCGCTCGACAAGCTGCGCGAAGCGCGCCGCATGATCAGTGACAGTGGCCTCGACATCCGCCTCGAGATCGACGGCGGCGTCAAGGTCGACAATATCGGTGAAATTGCCGCGGCCGGGGCGGACACATTCGTCGCCGGTTCCGCGATCTTCGGAAGCGAGGATTACGCGGCGACAATCGCCGCCATGAAGGCTGAGATAGAAAAGGCGCAGCGCCCGTTGTAGGAGCGGTTCCCGAACCGCGATCGCGCGCCGAGGCGCGCTCCTACAGGTTCCGGTTGGGTCTCGCGCCGTAAACGACGATGGTCTTGCCGCTCGCCGATACCAGTCCCTGCTCCTCGAGGACTTTCAGGACGCGCCCGGCCATCTCGCGGGAACACCCGACGAGGCGCGACAGTTCCTGGCGGCTGACCTTGATCTGCATGCCGTCCGGGTGCGTCATCGCGTCGGGTTCGTTGCAGAGATCCATGATTGCGTGTGCGACACGCCCGGTGACGTCGACAAATGCCAGGTCGCCAAGCTTGCGGTTGGTGCGGTCGAGGCGCGTGGCAAGCTGCGTGGCCAGTTCGAACACGAGTCCGGGGCTCTCGCTGGCGATCTGCCGGAAACGGGGGTAGGTCATCTCGGCGATTTCACACTCGGTGCGTGTACGCACCCAGGCGCTACGCGTCGGCTGCTCGTAGAACAAGCCCATTTCACCGAAGAACTGGCCTTTGTTCAGGTAAGCAAGCACCATCTCGTTGCCGTCCTCGTCCTCGATCATGACCTCGACCGAACCATCGACGATGTAATACAGCACATCGGGCAGATCCCCGGCGTGAATCATCACGGTCTTCGAGGGGACGGTGCGTACGCGGCAGTAACTCAGGAAGCGATTAATCGCCGGTACGTCGCTCAGGGTCTTGGCATTGGTCTGCATGGATCGGTCCCTCATCGCTCAAGCGCCCTCTCTTTTAATACAGTTCGCGAAGAAGGGCAAGCTAAGTCCGTGTTTTGGTTGAGTTCGTTGCAACTAACAGCGACTTACAACCAATACGCTGTCCGCGTCATGACTTTTGCGGTGAGCTTCATCAAGCGTTTCACCGGCGGCGGCAACTCGGCCGCGCCCGCGTCGATTGCATTTTCGCCGTGCTCTGTTTCCTCTTCGTGCATCCGCTCGAGGATGGCGCGACTGCGCGAGTCTTGCTTTGGCAGTCGCTCGAAGTGACTTTCCAGGTGCTCGCAAACCTGACGTTCCGTCTCGGCGATGAAGCCGAGACTCCAGCGATCGCCCAGCACACCGCTGGCGGCCCCGATTGCGAATGCGCCCGCGTACCAGAAGGGGCTGAGGCGGCTCGGGCCGGCACCGAGCTCCGTGAGGCGCTCTTCGCACCAGGCGAGGTGATCGAATTCCTCATTGGCGGCCCGCTGCATCTGCTGTTCGATCGACCGGTCGCGTGCAACGGCCGCGTGACCCTGGTAGAGACCCTGTGCGGCGACTTCGCCGGAATGGTTGATTCGCATGAGCCCCGCTGCATGAGCGCGCTGCCGGTCATCCAGGTTGCCTTCGCCGATGCCCGTGGCCGGGTTCTCGCGGGCCGGACGACCCGCGGGTGCCGAGACGGTGCGCATGGCGTTATTGACGCCGGCCAGCAGCCGGTCGAGCGGTGTCAGGGAGCGTTCTCGCATGCGACGAATTATAGCAAGCGCGATTCGCGCTGCGTCAGAAGCGGAACAACAGGCCGACGAACGGGCCGCTCAGCGAAATCTCGGTCGTTTCCGGCGAGTTATCGATCTCTTCCTCGAACTCGATCGTCGCGTGGCGATAGCCGAACTTGAACCCGAAGGTGTCGTTGACGCGCAGCTCGATGCCGGCCAGCAGGTTCAGCGTTCCGTCCGAATCGCCGAAACCGTAGTCGGCCCTTAGACTGAAGTCCCATCGCTCGCCGAGCGGTAGGCGATAGCGTGCGCCCAGGAAGGCGTCGTCGATCTTCGGGGCGACCCGCAGGGGCAATGGCGGCGAATTTTGTCGATCGATGACGATACCCAGGTCGATGTCGATTCTGCGCCAGCCCAGCAACAGGTCGATACCACGGTCCTCGCCAGAGAGCCGGTAGAATGCACCGAGCTCGAGCACTTCGATATCGAGGTCGCTGTCGATGCGGATGTCTATCGCGGGCAAAGGCGAATAGGCGACCTGGTCTGCGAGCGAAATGTAGATGTAGTCGAACATCGCACCCCAGTCACCGCGCGCAACTTCGCCGTGCAGCATCGCGACGAAATCGAGCTTTGAAAGCACCTCGGCGCCACCACCGCTCCCACCGGTTCCGGAGCCATCGTCGAATGTCTGGTCCACGCTGACGGTCGGCAGCCAGCCGTAGGGTGCGACGAGCCATTCCGTCTCCTCCGCCGCCGCGAACGCCGGCGAGAGACACAGGAACAAGGCCGCAAGATGCAGGTGTGACTTCATCATTCGGGGAAAATATAACAATTTGTAAAAATTGGCGATTTTCGATGGGTCTCCTATATACTCGCGCTCCCGTTTTTCACCCGTTCCGTCTCCGGAGAAAACTATGAATTTGCGAAGTGTCGTCTTCGTAGCAACGATGACTCTTGCCGCACCGCTGCTTGCAGCGGAGGAAGAAGAAAATGATCCGCTCGAGGGCAACGTCAAGTTCGGCTACCTCGCCACGACGGGTAATACGGAAACGTCGAGCCTGAATACGAGCTTCGAAGCCAAGTACACCGCCGACGACTGGCACCACGAAGCGCTCGCGTCCGCCATAAATGCCTCCGAAAACAAGGTGACGACCGCCGAAGCCTACGAGGCCGGCTGGAAGTCAGGCTGGGATTTCACGGATCGGGACTACGTGTTCGGTCGGCTGAACTGGCGCAAGGACCGGTTCGGCGGCTTCGACACGCAGTTCTCGCAGACGGTCGGTTACGGTCGCCACATCATCGATACTGACGCGCACGACCTCGAAGGAGAGCTCGGCTTCGGTGCTCGACAATCCAAGGACCAGCTGGGCGTCAGCACCAACGAGACGATCGGGACCGCAGCACTGAAATACAAGTGGCAGTTCAGCGATACCTCCGAGTTCGGCCAGACCCTGCGCTTCGAAGTCGGTAGCGACAACACCTTCAGCGAGTCGGTCACGTCCATCTCCGCGAAGCTCGTCGGGGCACTGAACCTGGTCGCGTCATACACGATTCGCAACAACAGCGACGTGCCGATTGGCACCGAAAAGACCGATACCCGTACGGCAATCTCGCTGGAATACACGTTCTAGCGCCGCCGGCCCGACGCTGCTTTTCGTAAGCCGTTGTAGACCAAGGAGAAATGCGCCCGGTTGATGGGCGGTATTTTTGCCCGTGGGCGCCCGAAACGGTTTGCAATGAGGCCGGGGGTCGAGTAGAATTTCGCGCCTTTCGCCCCTCCGGCAGGCTTATGGCTGCCCGGGTGGAAGCCGCGGGGCCGGTAATCAGGCTGGCGCCGCCGCAATACAACGAATTCCCTTAGGAATCTGGATATCATGAAGACGTTTTCTGCCAAACCCGCAGAGGTACGGCGCGACTGGTATGTCGTCGATGCAACGGAGAAGATCCGTGTCACGGGCAACAAGATGAAGGACAAGATGTACCATCACCATACGGGTTACATCGGCAATCTGAAGTCGACGAACCTGGAGACCCTGCTGGACGAGGCGCCCGAGCGGGCACTCCAGTATGCCGTCAAAGGCATGCTGCCGAAGGGGCCGCTGGGCCGCAAGATGTTCAGCAAGCTGCGCGTATTCGCAGGCCCGGAGCACAGTCACGCTGCGCAGCAGCCGATTCCGCTGGACGTCAACGCCTGAGTCCTGGCAAACGAGTTTTGAGGCAAAGTTAATGAGTGAAGCAGTTTTTTACGGTACCGGCCGGCGCAAAACGTCGACGGCGCGCGTCTTCCTGAAGCCCGGTAACGGCGACATCACGGTCAACCACAAGCCGCTGGACGTCTTCTTCGGTCGCAAGACTGCGCAGATGATCGTGCGCCAGCCGCTGCAGCTGATGAACCTCGGCGACCAGTTCAACGTGAATGTCACGGTAACCGGCGGCGGCACGACGGGCCAGGCCGGTGCGATCCGCCACGGACTGACGCGCGCGCTGATGCAGTACGACGAGTCGCTGCGGGCGAGCCTGCGTAAAGCCGGTTTCGTGACCCGTGACGCTCGCGAGGTCGAGCGCAAGAAAGTGGGTCTGCGCAAAGCCCGCCGCGCAACGCAGTACTCGAAGCGTTAAAAAGACTCGTCCCGAGTTCGCGGAGGCGTCCGGTGGCAGGGCCACGGACTCTGGCTCCGTCAACGGGGGTTCGAGTCGAGGCGCGCGAAGCGGGTACGCCCATCCCGATCCGGGAGTAGAATACGGATCAGTTTTGGGGGATCGTCTAGTGGTAGGACTACGGACTCCGACTCCGTCAACGGGGGTTCGAGTCGAGGAGCGCGAAGCGCGACGACAGACGTAGACGCGAAGCGGATACGTCCATCCCGATAACGATTTACAATTCGGTTCTGTTTTGGGGGATCGTCTAGTGGTAGGACTACGGACTCTGACTCCGTCAACGGGGGTTCGAATCCCTCTCCCCCAGCCAGGAAAATGAAAAGGCCCCCTTGCGGGGCCTTTTCATTTTCCGGGTTCGGGGAGCTGGAGACGAGAACCGCTGATCGACAAGTCCGCGCAGCGACTTGGACGCACGCAGTGCGCCCCGAAGGGGTGAGCGGCGCAGCCGCGAATCAATCCCTCTCCTGCGATTAGAGAGGCCCCCTCGCGAGGCCTTCTCATTTTTCCGGTTCGGGGAGCGTTTGGCCGAGAACCGAACCTGTAGGAGCGGGCCTGGGCCCACGATCGGTTCGCGCTCCAAGAAGCGCTCCTACAGCGAACCGAGCCCTTACGAGAGGGCCTGGGCCCGCGATCGCGCGGAGCGCAACTGCAGTCGCGCAGCCCCTACTGGCTGTTGTTCAAAATCCTCAGTTCGACACGGCGGTTTTCTGCCTTGCCTTCGGTCGTGCTGTTGCTGGCAAGGGGTTCGGATTCACCATAGCCACGTGCGGTCAACCGCGATGGGCTGATCCCGCCATTGATGAGGTAATCGCGCACGGTGTACGCGCGGCGTTCCGACAAGCCGAGGTTTGCCGCCGCGGCGCCGTCGCTGTCGGTATGCCCGGCAACCTCGACGACGAGGTGGGGATTCCTCTCGAGCCATTCGATGGCGTCGTCGAGAACCTGCTCGGCGCCCGTCAACAGGCGATCGGAGCTGCTGGCGAAGTTCACGCCGCGCAGCTCGAGCGTGCTGCGGATTTCGCAACCATTGGCATCGACCGGCACGTTGGCGCGGGTATTCGGGCAGTCGTCCAGGTGATTGACCACGTTATCGCCGTCATCGTCCCGCTCGCAGCCATTGACGTAGATCGCCGCGCCCGAGACCGTGTTCGGGCATTCGTCGATGTCGTCGGTTACGCCGTCGCCGTCCTCGTCACGTATGCAGCCGTAGCTGTCGACCGGGACGCCCTGCGGTGTATTGGCGCACAGATCCTTGCGGTCCATGACGCCGTCACCGTCGCTGTCGACGAATATCTCACAGCCGGTGTCGTCTACCGTGACACCTGCCTCGGAGTACGGGCACTGGTCTAGCAGATCCTGCACCCCGTCGTTGTCGGTGTCGACAACGGGCGGAGCCGCACGGCGGCCGAAGGAATACTGCAGGCCGAGCGTAGCGACACGGTCGGTCAGGCTGTTGTCTCTCTCCCAGGCGAGCCGAAAGCGGTAGTCGCCGCGTATGGCAAAAGCGCTGTCGCCGAGTTTCCATGCAAAGCCGAGCCCGGCGCTGCCCGAGGGTCGATTTTCGTCACTGCCGGAGGCGGTCTTGGTGCCCAGGTAACCGGCGCCGAAAACGAGGTACGGGGAGAAGCTGCCCTCTGGATTGAGGTGGCTTACCAGATCGAGGCCGACGTCGAGAAATTCCTGGCTCTCTCTCTCGGTGACGGATGGCCAGTTCGGCCAGCCGTCGATGTCCGAGTAGCCGATGCGTCCCTCCAGTGCAAACACGTCCGTGAGGTGGCGCCCGACGTAGACCTGGCCGCCGCCCACGACGTCGTCGAGACGCCGCGCCGGGTCGTCGTCGGTGTAGACGGCCGACCCGCCTAGGTACCAGTCAGCCGGTTCCGCCGCGGTTGTCGCGAGCGGTGACAGGATTGCCGAAATCAGCAGTAAATACAGTGCTTTATTCATCGAGCCACGGATTATGAAAAACCACGGGCCCGAGCCTAGACCGGCACCATGTCCATATCTGTGCGTTGGGTCACATGATTGGCAGGCAGCGAGCGGTCAAACACGCGTGCCGTGACCGGTGTCTCGCGACAGGCGAGACGCAGGCGCTCAGATGCGCAGTTCGCGCACGCCCTCGTCGTTGCCGATCAGCAGGATATCGGCCGGGCGGTGGGCGAAGAGTCCCACGGTCAGGATGCCGGGAATCCGGTTGAGCCGGTCTTCCATTTCCAGCGGGTTCGAAATAGCCAGATCGTGAACGTCGAGAATGTGGTTGCCGTTGTCGGTCACGAAATTCTCACGCCATACCGGGTTCGCCCGCATTTTGACGAACCTGCGCGCAACGAAAGCCTGCGCCATCGGTAACACCTCGACAGGCAGCGGGAATTTCCCGAGCATGCCCACGAGCTTGGTATCGTCGACGATACAGACGAAGCGGCGCGCGGCGCCAGCAAGCACTTTCTCCCTGGTGAGGGCGCCGCCACCGCCTTTGATCAGGTTCAGGCGCTTCGTGGCCTCGTCGGCACCGTCGATATAGATATCGAGGTCGCCCACTTCGTTCAGCGTCGATACCTTGAAGCCGCGCTCCTGGAGCAGGGCTGTCGTGGCTTTCGAACTCGACACCACGCGGTCGATGCGTTCCCTGATTCCGGGCAGCATGTCGATGAGGAAGTTGACAGTGGATCCCGTGCCGACGCCGAGGATCACGCCTGGCTCGATGAATTCGAGAGAGGCTGCGGCGGCGCTACGCTTTTTGTCGTCTGATGTCATGAAACTGCGGCCATTGTTCTGACCGGACAAAGCTTAGCTGATCGATTGCGGAACCGCCATTGCAGGCGTCACAGTCGGGAGCAGCGCCGATCTGCGTTCTCCCGGGCCCCAAAAAAAAGTGCCCGCAAAAGCGGGCACTCTTGTCTGCTGGAAGAAGGCTCCCAGCGAAGACATATGCGGCAGCACTACTTCTTCTTGCTTGCCGCCTTCTTCTTGCTAGCCTTCTTCTTTGTCTTGCGCTTAGCAGCCTTCTTCTTGGCTACTTTCTTTTTGGCCTTTTTCTTGGCCTTCTTTTTAGCAACTTTCTTTTTGGCCTTTTTCTTGGCCTTCTTCTTAGCTACTTTTTTCTTAGCCTTCTTCTTTGTAGCTTTCTTCTTTGCTGCTTTCTTCTTCGTCTTACGCTTCGTTGCCTTCTTCTTCGTCGCGGGTTTCTTCCGCGCTGTTACTTTACGCTTCTTAGCGACTTTGCGCTTCGAAGCCTTCTTACGTGACTTCTTTTTGGTAGCCATGATTTTCTCCGTGTCGGGTACCCGGCGTTGAGTATATACAACACATTCAAAAAATCCAGCAAGTTAGGTGACGTAGTCGACACTTTGAAAGCGCCCGTTAAGACCGTTTTTTTTGCGGGTGAAACCTCGAATCGGGAGTGCGGTTGCGAGGCATGGCAGCAGTCGCTACCAACGATGGTAATTTCGCATCACGCGACTTGCGTGCTTTCTTCGCAGTGCATGCAAATGAAAGGGTGTTTGCTGCCGTTCGTTTGATGCGGCGCAAATAAATGCCGACAGGCTTGAAAAGCTGTCGTTACCCGCCAGGACGGGTTTCCGTGAAGATACGAAAAACCCGTATATCCCAAGGGTTTGGCGCGATTTTCGGCACTCTCTGGCATTCAAAGGCAACGCCGACGAGTTTTGGGCGCAGCCAGAGATTTCGGTCGGCGAGGAACGCAAAGGTGCGATCGAAATACCCACCACCCATACCAACGCGGTTCCTGTGATCGTCAAATGCAACCAGCGGTGTCACGACGACATCGAGTTTACTTGGTTCAATGCGAGTGCCGGATACCGGTTCCCAAAGGCCGAAATCGTTCTGCGCAAGTACCGATTCGGGCAGTGTCTCGCGAAAGTACATACGGCCTTGTGTAGTGGTTGTGGGGAGGAAAATGCGCTTTTTTGCGCGCCATGCGCGCTCGATGATCGCGCCGGTGTCTACTTCGTCCCACATCGAAACATAGCAACCTATCGTCTTACTGCCGAGAAAGTAGCGGCTGTTGAGGAACTCATCGACAATGCGCCGCGATGCGCAGGAACGTTCCGAAGACGTCATCGAGCGGCGTGCTTTTAGAGCATCGATCCGCAGGTTCTTCGTCGTGGTCGATGGGTCGATCATGGTTAATCGCCGCGTCAGGAGGGAAAGCGCCCCCCGCCTGTGCCGTTACGAGCCGTCGCTCTCGAACCAGAGCAACAGGTGGGGTCAGCCGTCGCAACAACAGGCTTTCCGATGTCTCGATTAACGAGATTCCGGCCCTGCTCAAATGCTGCCGACAGTGCACGACCCCGAGGTTATGATTTAGGGTCGAAAGGTTTCCAGGTCGCTATCGAACACTGCAGGGGGCGCCATTTTTGATCGGTGGCGGTCGCGTCAGAAATCCAGCTGCTGGGATTCCCCCAGGACGCTCTCGACTCGATCCGATATGTGTTTCAGGCGATCGCTTACATCGCCTTCGAGCAACTTGTCGCGCGCCTGCGCTCGCAACAGGTCGTTGGCCATATTCAGTGCAGCCATGACGGCGATGCGATCGAGCCCCACGACGCGGCCACTGTCGCGAATCTCGCGCATCTTCTGATTCAGTATTTCCGCCGAATCCAGCAGGTCGGTCCGCTCGCTGGCCGGGCAGGCGACCTGGTATTCCTTGTCCAGAATTCGAACGCTTACCTGTGCGTAGGGTTCACTCATCGTCAGGTACCTTGTTCCATAGCCTTGAGCCTGCCGATCATCGCTTCGACGCGCGCCCGCACCTGCTCGTTCTTCTGCAGCAGGTTGGCGCGTTCCGCCGTCAACATATCCTGCCGCTGCTTCAGCGACTTGTTTTCGTCCTGAAGCTGATCGCAAACGCGCACCAGCGCGTCAACGCGCTTTTCGAGGCGCCTGAGTTCGTGTTCGAACGTCGTATTTTTATTGTCAGCCATGCCGGTCAATATAGACACGCCGGGGGGCAGAATCAATCGGCAATGCGACGTAATCGGGGTGGGCATGGCCCGGCCGCGGCATCCATGGGATCATTGCGCGACAACGGCGCCGCCCGGGCGGGGAAACCATGAGATCGGAAGTGGACTACGACAATCTTAATGACGCTCTGCGGCGTTGCGGGGCTTCCTGGGATGCCGCCCAGGCGCACGGCTTGTTGTCCAGCCGGCTCGCGGTCAACGGTGTCGATGCGGGATTGGACTGGCTGCAACAGGTCCTCGAGGGGACGAACGAATCCGACGCCCTGCGTGCCGAGTGTGCGGGCCTGCTGAACGCGCTGTTCCAGGATACGCTGCGGCAGCTGTCGGAGCGGCTGTCAGAGTTCAAACCACTGCTGCCCGACGACAGCGACAGTGCCTCGATGAGAGCGGCAGCACTGGCTCACTGGTGCGAGGGTTTCCTGCACGGTCTCGTGTCTGTCGACCATGGCGCAGCGCTCAAGGAACGGCTGGCGAAGGAGCCGCTTGCCGATATCATCAAGGACATGCTGCAACTGACGCGAGCGGCCGTCGATGACGCAAGCGACGACGAAACGAACGAAACCGCGTACGCCGAGATCGTCGAATATGTCCGCGTTGCGGCGCAGCTTACCTACGAGGAGCTTGCAGAGTTCCGAGGTGCCCCCGGCGGAGGCCCGCGGGCCGACACCGGTGAGACACTGCACTGAGCCGCGGCGCCGGTTAGAATAGTCCTGCCCGTGTCGCATTCCGTACCTTTTAAATGAATAGCAAAGAATTTCTTCGTCGGCGCAAGCAGCTGATGAGCATGGTCGGTGCCGGGGGTATCGCCATACTCCCGGCGGCGCCCATTCGCACCCGCTCGCGCGACGTCGAACACCGCTATCGTCAGGATAGCGATTTCTATTACCTCACCGGGTTCCCGGAACCGGAGGCGGTCGCCGTGCTGGTGCCGGGGCGCGACGCGGGCGAGTTCCTGCTGTTCTGCAGGGAACGGGATCGGGAAAAAGAGCGCTGGGACGGTTTGAGAACGGGTCCCGAGCGCGCCGTCGAGAATTTCGGTGCCGACGACGCGTTTCCAATCGACGATATCGACGACATCCTGCCGGGCGTCATCGAGTCGTGCACGCGGGTCTACTACACGATGGGCCTGTACGCGGATTTCGATGCGCGCATAACCGGGTGGGTAAACTCGCTGCGCTCGCGGGCATCCAGGGGTGTGCACACGCCGCAGGAGTTCGTTGCGCTCGACCATCTGTTGCACGACATGCGTCTCTACAAGAGCCGCGCTGAGATCTCTGCGATGCGCAGGGCGGCCAAGATCGCGGTAAAGGCACATACGCGGGCGATGCGCGCGGTGCGGCCGGGGATGTTCGAATACGAAGTCGAGGCCGAGTTCATTCACGAGTTCCGCCGCAATGATGCATGGGTGTCGTACAACCCCATCATCGGCTCGGGCCGCAATGCCTGCACGCTGCACTACGTCGACAACAGGGCCCAACTCGAGGATGGCGATCTGCTGCTCATCGATGCCGGCTGCGAGGTCGACTACTATGCCTCCGACGTGACGAGGACGATGCCGGTCAACGGGCGGTTCACACCGGAACAACGTGCCGTTTACGAAGTCGTGCTGGAAGCCCAGCTTGCCGCAATCGAAAAGACCCGCCGCGGCAACCACTGGAACGAGCCGCACGACGAGGCGGTGAAAGTGATCACCCGTGGGCTGAAGAAGCTGGGTCTGCTGGACGGGACGTTGCCGAAGCTTGTCAGGGACGGCGCCTATCGCGACTATTACATGCATCGAACCGGGCACTGGCTCGGCATGGATGTTCATGACGTGGGCGATTACAAGGTCGGAGACGAGTGGCGCCTGCTGGAACCCGGGATGGCATTGACAGTCGAACCCGGCATCTACCTGCCTGACAGCCGCAAGGTCCCGGCGCGTTTTCGTAACATAGGCATCCGCATCGAAGATGACGTTGTGGTCACGACGAATGGCGCCGACGTACTCAGCAAAGGTCTCGCAAAAGAGCCCGATGCCATCGAGGCGCTGATGCAGGGCTGATATGAGCGATTCGAGAGACACGCAATACGACATTGTTATCGCCGGCGGCGGCATGATCGGTGCAAGCCTCGCGCTGGCTCTCGAGCCGCTGGGATTGCGCATTGCCGTCGTCGAGGCTGTCGCCCGTGGCGAATCCCGGCAGCCGAGCTTCGACGACCGTTCGACGGCCCTGTCGCGAAGCACACAGCGCATGTTCGAGGCGATGGGGCTGTGGGACGAAGTGATCTCCGCCGCCACGCCGATTCGCCGCATTCATGTGTCGGACCGCGGCCGTTTCGGCTTCTCGCACATCGATGCATCGCAACAGGGGGTCGACGCGCTCGGTTTCGTCGTCATCAACCGCGTGCTCGGTGACGTGCTGCAGTCTGCCCTGGCGAACGCCGGGAGCGTCGACGTCCGCTGTCCCGCGCGGGTCGTGGACGTCGACACCGGCGGCGGGTTTGCGAACGTGAGGATCGAGGAGACGGACGGTGGCTATCAGGATCTGGGTTGCCAGCTCCTGGTGGCGGCCGACGGATCGAATTCGGCTTTGCGGCCGATGCTGGGTATCTGCGCGACAAAGACCGACTACGGCCAGCACGCCGTCATCGGCAACGTGCTGCCCGAGAAACCGCTCGACAATTGTGCTTACGAGCGTTTCACGGACCAGGGACCGCTCGCGCTGCTGCCGGTTGCGGACGATCGCGCGGCGTTCGTCTGGACCGTATCGAGCCACGACGTGGATCGAGTATTCGGGCTCGACGACGAGGCGTTTCTCGACGAATTACAAACCGCATTCGGTTATCGGCTCGGCAGGCTGTCGCGGGTCGGAAAACGAGCGGCTTACCCGCTGTCGTTGACGAAGGCACTGCGATTGACGGCCGAGCGGTCCGTCCTCGTCGGCAATTCCGCGCACGGCCTGCATCCGGTTGCGGCACAGGGTTTCAATCTCGGTATGCGCGATGTTGCAGCTCTGTGCGACTGCATCGCGGATGCGCGCAGCGCGTATCCGTCCGCGGATCTCGGCGACCCGGACCTGCTTGCGCGATATGCGCAGTGGCGCCGGGATGACCAGGGCAAGCTGGTGCGTCTCACGGACGGCATCGTGCGGCTGTTTGGCAGTTCGAATCCGCCGCTCAGGGCGGCCCGCAATATCGGAATGCTCGGCTTCGATGTCGTTCCGGGCGTCCGTTCCCTGTTTGCGAAGCACATGATGGGGCTCGCCGGCCGCCTGCCGCGGCTGTCCCGAGGCGTGCCGCTCAGATGAAGCAGCGCTACGACGTGGTTATTGTCGGCGGCGGCATGACGGGCCTCACCGCCGCGGCGTTGCTGTCGCACGGCAGTTGCGCCGATGCGCTGCGGATCACCGTGGTGGATGCGGCAGCGCGACCCCGCTTCGATCCCGCCGCGGACGTCGCGCTGCGGGTGTCGGCAATCGCGGCGGGATCCGCCGACCTGTTCGATTCGATTGGCGCATGGGACAGGGTTCTCGACACGCGCGCATGCCCGTACGAGCATATGCGGGTCTGGGACGGTGCTGACGATCCCGATGCACCTTCTACGCTGCGCTTTGACGCCGATGAGTTCGCGATCCGGCAACTCGGTTTTATCGTCGAGAACCTGCTGATCCAGGATTCGATCCTCCGCGTGCTAGACAGGACGGATGTCAGCCTGCGATTCGACGCGCCCATCCAGGCCATCGACAGCAATGGACATTCGTACCGGCTGCGGCTCGAGGATGGCCGTGAACTGGAAGCGGACCTGCTCGTCGGTGCTGACGGGGCACGCTCATTCGTGCGCGAGTCTGCCGGCATCGCGGTGATGCGGCGGCCGTACGCGCAAACTGCATTCGTCACGCATCTGCAGCCGCAACAGCCGCACGGCGCGACCGCAAGGCAGCGTTTCCTGGAAGACGGGCCGCTGGGGATGTTGCCGCTCTCTGACGGCCGTATCTCGGTGGTGTGGTCGACGACACCCGGGATTGCCCGTCAGGCGATGAACGCCGACGAAGCCGAGCTGGGCGCCTTGTTGACGGAGGCCTCCGATGAGGTGCTCGGTGAGCTCACGGCGGCGGGGCCGCGCGGGACGTTTCCGCTGTGCGCGCAGCACGCCAGAAATTATGTTTTGCCACGTCTTGCCCTGATCGGCGATGCAGCGCATGCTGTACATCCGCTGGCCGGGCAGGGCGCCAACCTGGGCCTCGCCGACGCGAGCGCGTTGTCCACTGTGATAGAAGAAGCAATCAGAAAAGGCGAGCACCCGGGGGACAGGCCTGTACTCAGGCGATACGAACGAGCCCGAAAGGGCGCCAATGCGACGATGCTGCACTTGATGACAGGGCTGAACCAGTTGTTTGCGGCGGCCTCGCCGACGCTCGGTGAGTTGCGCCGTGCCGGCATGCGCCTGTTCAACGTTAGCGGACCGCTGCGCGAGCGCGCGGTCCGCGTCGCACTGGGTGCCGGCCGACACTGAGCGGCCACGCCGGTTTGGGGATCTTATGACGCAGCGATATGTGTTGATACTTGCCATGCTGCTGACGCTGGTCGGACTGTCCGCGTTCGTCTACAAGTGGCAGGTGTTGGGGTTTCCGCTGGCCCAGAACCAGGAAGCCTCCGTCTGGACGATCGAATCCTCGATAAGTTTCGACTCGGGTCCCGGCTCCATCAAGGTCAACCTGCACATACCTACGCTGACGCCCGGCTTCCGCACGCTCAACGAAAACTCCGTGTCGCGCGGCTACGGTTTCAGTCTCAACTACGGCAGCGGCGGGCGCGAGGCACAGTGGGCGATACGCCGCGCCGACGGCCGCCAGACCATTTACTACCGCATCTCCGTATTCGAGGATCCCGGCAGCGAGCAGGCCGATACGACGCCGCCATTCCCGCCGCCGCCGGCGATCAACGAGCCGTTCCGCACGGCCGTCGACGTGATCGTTGCCGAAGTTCGCGAGCACTCGGCGGATACTGCGTCGTTCGCGACGGAGCTGCTGCGGCGCCTGAACGATCCGTCGCCGGACCCCAACGTCGAGCTCCTGATGGCGGACGTGCAGAACGAAAGTGACTTTGTCGACGTCGTTACGATGATGCTGGCCGAGGCCCGTATACCGGCGCGCATGGTCCGGGGATTCGAACTCAGCGGGCGGCAGCGGAGCGCGAGCCTCGAACCGTGGCTGGAAATTCACGACGGCGACCGCTGGCGCTTCTTCAACCCGAATACCGGTGAGGAGAACCTCCCCGAGCACTTCTTCATCTGGTGGCGAGGCAACGAGCAACTCGTCAACGTCGAAGGCGGCAGCAATGTCGAGGTCGATTTCGCGGTCCAGGAAGCCCACCTGGATGCGATAACCATCGCGAAGTCGCAGGCGGCGAAGACCGGTGCCACCATGTTCGATTTCTCGCTCTACAGCCTGCCTATCCAGACGCAGGCGGTGTATGCCGTGTTGCTGATGATACCCATCGGTGCGCTGGTGATGGTCGTGATGCGCAACATCGTCGGGATCGACGCCTTCGGCACTTTCATGCCGGTCCTGATCGCGCTCGCGTTTCGCGAAACCAAGCTGCTGTGGGGCATCGTGTTGTTCTCGGTCCTGGTCGCGCTGGGTCTCAGTATTCGCTTCCTGCTGGAGCGCTTGCGGCTGTTGCTCGTGCCGCGGTTGAGTGCTGTGCTCATCGTCGTGGTGCTGCTCATGCTGATGATCAGCCTTGTGTCCCACAAGCTGGGCATGGAAACCGGGCTGTCGGTGGCGCTGTTCCCGATGGTTATCATCGCGATGACCATCGAACGCATGTCGGTCGTGTGGGAGGAGCGCGGCCCCGGCGACGCGATGCGGGCGGGCGGCGGCAGCCTTTTAGTGGCGACGATCGCCTATATTTTCATGGGCCTGGGCTGGCTGGAACACCTGATATTCACGTTTCCCGAGCTCCTGCTCGTCGTGCTGGCGCTGGTTCTGCTGGCCGGACGTTACACGGGATACCGGCTGACCGAGATCGGCCGCTTCAAGGCCCTGGCAAGAAACTGATGTTTGCTACCGCCCGAAAACTGCGTGAGGCCGGTGTGCTCGGCCTCAACGAGCGCAATGCAGAATTCATCATGCTCCTCAACCCTCGGCGCCTTTATCCGCGCGTCGACGACAAGGCGCTCACCAAGCAGCTCGCGCTGGAGGCCGGCATGGCCGTGCCGGATCTCTACGGCATCATCGACAACCAGGGCGATGTGCGGCGCTTTGCCGAGATAGTCGCCGATCACGACAGTTTCGTGGTCAAGCCGGCGCAGGGCAGCGGCGGCGACGGCATCCTTGTTATCACCGGCCGCAGCAAGCGCAAACGCGACTGCTTCCGGCGCTCCAGCGGGCTTCTCATCACCGAAGCGGAGATCTCGCATCATCTGTCAAACATCGTGAGCGGCCAGTACAGCCTGAGCGGCGGCAAGGACAAGGCGCTGATCGAGTACTGCGTGCATTTCGACCCGATCTTTGCCGAAGTCAGCTACCAGGGTGTGCCGGACATTCGCGTCATCGTGTACCGGGGGTATCCGGCGATGTCGATGGTGCGGTTGCCCACCCGCGCGTCGGACGGCAAGGCGAACCTGCACCAGGGCGCGGTCGGGGCGGGCGTCGATATCGCGCTTGGCGAGACCCTCAACGGTGTACTGAATAACGAGGTCGTCGACGATCATCCCGATACCGGCGCACTGATCGCCGGACTCAAGATCCCGCATTGGGACTTCATTCTCGAGTCGGCCGCGCGCGGCTACGAGGTGTCGGGGCTCGGCTATCTCGGGGTCGATATGGTCATTGACGCGGATCGCGGCCCGCTGATGCTCGAGATGAATGCACGCCCGGGGCTCAATATCCAGATCGCGAACGGCATCGGCCTGGCCGGCCGCATCAGGCGTATTGACGAAATTTACGACGACGCGGCGACGCCGGCCGAACGCGCTGCGATCGCGCGCCGCGAGTTCTCGGCTGACCGGCAAATCTCGATTTTCCAGTAGGCGCCATCC